>ENA-OPRW01001731-OPRW01001731.1-human-gut-metagenome-genome-assembly--contig:-NODE-1731-length-13959-cov-3.533444_pt1 | contig 13959 bp, 9 predicted proteins | sample MGYA00241898_ERZ501890 | MGnify/ENA primary metagenome ERZ501890 (study PRJEB25962, sample SAMEA2042216) | human gut metagenome | biome: human gut; feature: human-associated habitat; material: faeces... | reverse complement strand
GATGAAGCGCTGCGCACCACTAAATCCTTTGAAAACGTCTTCCTTTTGCCGATGCCAAAAGATTCGGCACACGTCAGAATCCAGTTGTTCAACCACAAGGATGAGGTGACTGCGTCACTCGAACACATCGTGGCTCCTTCCGACGTTCTGATCCGTAAAATCAACTGCAAGCATCCGGCGCCCCACCGCTATCTCAAGAAGAGCCCCCATCCCGAGGCCATCGACGTGGCGATTGTGGCTGAAGGATACCGTCCTGAAGAGGCCGACCTCTTCTACGAGCATGCCACCGCCGCTGTGAAGAGCCTCTTCTCCTATCAGCCGTTCAAAGACATGGAGCAATATTTCAACGTCGTTGCTGTGGCCTTGCCATCGAAAGACAGTGGCGTGAGCGTTCCCCACAAAAACGATTGGAAGGAAACTGCGCTCTCTTCGCATTTCGACACGTTTTATTCCGAACGCTATCTCACCACGCTCCGCTTGCGTCTGCTCCACAACCTCTTGGCTGGAATTGCCTATGAGCATCTCATCATCCTTGCCAACACCGACACCTACGGCGGTGGTGGCATCTATAATTCCTATACGTTGACAACGGCTCGCCATCCCATGTTCAGCCCTGTTGTTGTGCATGAGTTTGGACACAGTTTCGCGGCCTTGGCTGACGAGTATGGCTACGATGAGTACACGCCAGAATATACGCTGGAAACCGAACCTTGGGAGCAGAACATCACGACGCTGAAAGACCTCTCGGTAAAGTGGGGTAACCAATTGCCCGCCAACGTCAAAATCCCTACGCCCGTTACGTCAAAAAATAAGAAGAAAATCGGACTTTATGAAGGAGGGGGAAATCAGACGAAAAATGTCTATCGTGCATACCAGGATTGCAGAATGCGCACTAATACCGCGCAGGAATTCTGTCCCGTCTGCCAGCGTGCCCTCAAGCGTTTGATACAATTTTACGTTACGGAAGGCCCTGCGGCAGAGTGATGTGAGCAGGCTGATTCTCCTCACAATTGCCCCTTTGCGTTGCACACACCTTTCAAGTAATGTTTCCATTACTAAATATCCCCGTCCAGGATAAATGCTTCCTGAATTGTTTCATTTTTCCATTATGACCACAAAAAAAACTAAGAGCACCCGAAGAAACGACAATAAGGGATTTAAACAAGCCATCATCAATAGTAGTTTGGCCTCAATGTTCCAAAGAGACAGTCTCCGTTTCGTGGTCGGTCTCTTCATCATCATCATATCGCTGTTCTTGATACTTGCCTTTTCTTCGCATTTCATGACAGGTTGGGAAGAACAATCGGCTGTGCAGAACGGAACTGATTTTGAGGAAGTTCAGAATTATGGAGGGCGACTTGGTGCATACGCTGCCTATTATTTCATGGACAATTGCTTCGGTGCAAGTGCCTACATCATCCCCATCTTCTTCCTGCTGTTGGGAGTGAAACTGATGAATGCCTATAAAGTAAGACTCTGGAAATGCTTCATTCATTGCGGCATATTGCTCGTTTGGATATCAATCACCCTGAGCCTTCTCTATTCCTCTTTCGGCAAAGACTGCGACACCCAAATCACGTTCAACTGGGGAGGCAAGCACGGCCAAATAGCCTGCGATTTCTTAACCAACTCTATCGGCCTGATACCCACGTATGCTATCGTGGTGGTGGCTGCCATCTACTATATGATCTACTTGCGGCGTGAAACCATCTCCGTCATCCGTTCCGCCATGAAGCCACACGCGTTGGTGAAAAACGGCTATGAGAAACTCTCCGCAGCGAGAAACAGAGGAACGGAATACCGTGTAGACGACCAGATACAGGACCTTAATGACACGGACGACACGCAAAACGAAGACGACTACAACGATGATTGTCGCGTGAGCGTCGACTTTTCCAATGCAACAAACGAAGGAAGCGTTGGTGAACTTGAATTGGATGTCAACGACACCCCTCCTGTCTCCACTGCCCATCTTTCCGCAGCGCCAAAACCCGCAGCCAGTGTCTCTCTGGAAATAGAGAAGTCACACCGCGAAACGCCCTCCCTGCCCATTTCCAGCATGCCATACAATCCTCGTCTTGACCTTGAAAACTACAAGTTCCCTGGTCTCGACCTTCTGAAGAAATACCCCGACAACAGCCGTTCGGTAGACATGGTTGAGCAGAATGCCAACAAAGACCGTATCATCAAAGTGCTTCATGATTTCGGTGTGGAAATCGTTGGCATCAAGGCCACCATCGGCCCCACCATCACGCTTTATGAAATCACGCCGGCACCTGGTGTCAGAATCAGCAAAATCCGTAATCTCGAAGACGACATCGCCTTGAGTCTCAGTGCGCTCGGCATTCGAATCATTGCCCCCATTCCTGGCAAGGGAACCATTGGTGTGGAGGTGCCAAACAAAACACCGCACATCGTTTCCATGGAGAGCATCATCAATTCCAGGAAATTTCAGGAGAGCACCTATGAGCTCCCCATTGCCATTGGCAAAACCATCACCAACGAAGTCTTCATGGTAGACCTTGCCAAGATGCCCCACTTGCTCGTGGCTGGTGCCACGGGACAGGGAAAGTCGGTCGGACTTAATGCCATCATCACTTCACTGCTCTATAAGAAACACCCTTCGGAGTTGAAATTCGTCATGGTCGACCCCAAGAAGGTGGAGTTCAGTGTCTATTCGCCCATAGAAAACCATTTCCTTGCAAGAATCCCCGATGGCGACGATGCCATCATCACCGACGTCACTAAGGTGGTCCAGACGCTCAAGAGCCTCTGCCAATTGATGGATCACAGATACGACCTGCTCAAGCGTGCCAAGGCGAGAAACATCAAGGAATATAATGCCAAATTCACGGCCCGTCAGCTCAACCCTGAAAATGGTCATGAATATATGCCCTATATTGTTATCATCATCGACGAGTTTGGCGACCTCATCATGACCGCGGGAAAGGAAGTGGAACTCCCCATTGCGCGTATCGCACAGCTCGCTCGAGCCGTCGGCATGCACATGGTCATCGCAACACAGCGCCCAACCACCAATATTATCACGGGAACCATCAAGGCCAACTTCCCAGCGAGAATGGCCTTCAAAGTGTCGCAGCGCATCGACAGTCAAACCATTCTCGATCGCCCTGGCGCCAATCAGCTCATCGGAAAGGGCGACCTGCTCTTCCTTTCCGGCAACAGTCCTGTGCGTGTTCAGTGTGCCTTTGTCGACACTCCGGAAGTTGAGGCCATTTGTTCCTACATCGCCGCGCAGCAAGGCTATCCCCAGCCGTTCGCTTTGCCAGAAGTGCTGGCAGAGGGCGCCGAAAAACCGGGCGCAGCAGGCGGCATGGAAGAAGAACTCGACCCCCTCTTCCGTCAGGCTGCAGAATTGATTGTCACGCATCAGCAAGGCTCAACGTCGCTCATCCAGCGCAAGTTCTCCATCGGATACAACCGTGCCGGGCGCTTGATGGACCAGTTGGAGCGCGCGGGAATCGTAGGACCGACACGTGGTGCAAAACCGCGTGAAGTGCTCATCACCGACATTGTGCAGCTGGACGAAATCATTGCAAAACTCTCGTGACCATACGCAAACGTAAAATTCACCATTTATAAACACACATTCTCTCATAATGAAATCACATTGCAAACACGTTCTCCTCTCGTGTCTTTTTCTTTTGGCTTTCATCGCCCTGCCGCAGACATCGGCTCAGGCGCAAGATGCCCGAAGCCTGCTCGACAACACCGCCTCAAAACTCAGACAGGCAGGTGGTATAAGTGCAACCTTCAATGCCGCAGTCTTCAAGAATCGAAAAATGGAGTCTGCCGCCAGTGGCACCATTGACATCCGCGGCAACATGGTCAGAATGACCTCCTCTTCTGGCACAACGTGGTACGATGGGAAAAAGCGCTGGGTGTATCAAAGCGGAAGTGACGAAGCCTATCTGAGTATCCCCACAGCTGAAGAGCAGCAGATGCTCAATCCATACGCCTTCCTCAATATCTATAAATCGGGCTATAAACTTTCGGCGAAAAAAGTCACTTACGCCTCCAAGGCAGCCTATGAAATCCAGATGAAGGCACAAAACAAGCGGCAGCAGTTCTCAGAAGTCCTCGTCACGCTTTCCGCCGCTAACGCCATGCCGCTCTGCGTCCGCTTCCGTCAGGCATCCGGAAAATGGGTGCGCATACAGGTCGGTAGCATCTCTTTTGGACATAAATGGCCTGAATCGCATTTCGCTTTCAACGCCAAAGAACATCCTGGAGTTGAAGTGGTCGATTTGAGATAAGACGCAGCCTGTTGCTCAGTATTATTAATAATAGGTGTTCAGAATTATTTTATAGTATCACTGTGGTCCCCCTTCCCAGAGGTATATATTTGTATTGGACACTTATTCCAAAGAATACCCACTGACTTATCTACTCACATAAAAAACAGCAAATACAATGGAAACCGTTAAATGTCTCATTCTCGGCTCCGGTCCTGCAGGATACACCGCAGCCATCTATGCCGGTCGTGCGGGCTTGTCTCCCGTCCTTTATGAAGGAATCCAACCTGGCGGGCAACTGACCACCACCACCGAAATCGAGAACTTCCCTGGCTATCCAGAAGGCGTTGACGCCAACGATATGATGGACGACATTAGAAACCAGGCGCTGCGCTTCGGTGTGGAAATCCGTTCTGCCATTGCCACAAAGGTCAGCCTCTCTGAAGCCCCCTATGTCGTTGAATTTGACGACGACACCACCGTGCAGTGTCACGCCCTCATCATCGCCACGGGCGCCACAGCCAAATATCTCGGCCTCTCCGATGAAACCAAATATCGCGGAGCTGGCGTGAGCGCCTGCGCCACGTGTGACGGCTTTTTCTATCGCAAGAAGACCGTGGCCGTTGTTGGCGGCGGAGACACGTCCTGCGAAGAAGCCACCTATCTCGCTGGCCTCGCGAAGCAGGTTTACCTCATCGTCAGAAAGCCCTTCCTCCGTGCCTCGCAAGCCATGCAGACCCGTGTGGCGGAAACGCCTAACATCAAAATCCTCTTCGAGACCAATGTCACCGGACTTTTCGGAGCCGATGGCGTGGAGGGCGCACATCTCGTTCATAAGAAAGGCACGCAGGACGAACACACCTCCGACATCGCCATCGACGGCCTCTTCCTGGCCATCGGGCACAAGCCAAATAGCGACCTCTTCAAACCCTGGGTGGAAACCGACGAATTGGGCTACATCAAGACCCAAGGACAGACGCCCTGCACCAACGTTTCAGGAGTCTTCGCCGCTGGTGACGTGGCCGACCCGCTTTATCGTCAGGCCATCACGGCAGCTGCCTCGGGATGCAAGGCCGCTATAGAGGCAGAGAGATACCTCGCTGCCAACAACCTGAAATGACCCCTCCCAATCGGGGCCAGTCAGCCACGTTGCTGGAAGTAACGAACAAAAGAATAACCAACCTACACTAAAAGAGGGGGTGGTCTGAACAAGGGCGAGATGTAATGCCGCCCTTCAGACCATCCCCTCATTTGTCTTTACACGCGCACGCCGCTTGCGTATGCCTTGTCAACATGGCAAATATGCCGACCGTTGCAATATATTCCCTCGTTTCGGTCTGTCGGTTTTCATAAATTTGTAACTTTGCAGTAGAAAAGCGTGTTACGGTTTTGTCGGAACAAAGTCAGATGGCAGGCAAAGGCAAAAATCGGCGCCCCTGTAGAAATTCCTTGTGGCCATCGCCGTATGAGCCGTTTTTGGATAAGTAGGTCTTCAAAATCATGTTATACGATTCAAACAGATTTAGAACACCCATCTTAGAAAAAAAGAGACGTACTGAAAATTCGTTCAGACTTCCCAAAATAAAGATTCTGACGGAGATGAGTTTAATTCAGTCGGGAAAACAGGTGTAGCCCGTGATTCCGAAAAATCAGAAAACGCCCTAAAGAAAATAATGTGCTATGAGTTTTAATGTACCAAATCCCAAGTCGGATCGAAAGCGTGTAGTTATTGTTGGAGGAGGTTTCGGCGGACTGAAGTTGGCCAACAAACTTCGCCGTTCGAATTTCCAGGTAGTTTTGATAGACAAAAACAACTACCACCAGTTCCCACCCCTCATTTATCAGATTGCTTCTGCAGGTATAGAGCCGAGCTCCATATCCTTCCCTTATAGAAAACTGTTCCAGCGCAGGAAAAATTTCTTCTACCGCATGGCAGAGGTGCGTTCCATCTTCCCTGAACACAAAATCATCCAGACGTCCATCGGTAAGCTCCATTACGACTATTTGGTTCTTGCAGCAGGAACAACCACCAACTTCTTTGGCAACCAGCATGTGGCAGAAGAAGCCATGCCGATGAAAACGCTGAGCGAGGCCATGGGTTTGCGCAATGCCCTGCTCGACAATTTTGAGCGTGCGCTGACCTGTGCTGGCGAACAGGAACGCCAGGAACTCCTCAACGTCGTCATCGTAGGTGGAGGTGCCACAGGTGTGGAAATTGCGGGAGCCCTCTCAGAAATGAAAAAATACGTCCTTCCGAAGGACTATCCCGACATGCCTTCGAGCCTCATGCACATCTATCTGATTGAAGCCGGAGAGCGCCTGCTCCCCGCCATGAGTCCCGATTCTTCAGCACACGTTGAGAAATATCTGCGCTCCATGGGCGTCAACGTGTTGCTCAACAAGATGGTGACCGACTATCAAGACCACCGCGTCATCCTGAAAGACGGCAGTTCGATAGCCACGCGCACCTTCATTTGGGTCAGCGGTGTTGCCGCGCAGAAAGTGGGCAACCTCGATGCCTCGTACCTCGGCCGTGGCGCCCGAATCAAGGTTAACGCCTGCAACCAAGTTGAAGGACTCGACGGCGTGTTCTCCATTGGCGACCAGTGCATCATGACGGAGGGCGACCCCAACTGGCCGGGCGGACATCCGCAGTTGGCACAAGTGGCCATTCAGCAAGGCGTTTTGCTGGCCAAGAATCTGCAGCGCCTTGAGAAAGGCAAGGAAATGAAGCCCTTCCGCTACCGCAATCTTGGAACGATGGCCACAGTCGGCCGAAACAAAGCCGTTGCCGAGTTCAAAAAAGTACACATGGCTGGCTTCATGGCCTGGTTCATGTGGCTTGTTGTGCATTTGCGCTCCATCCTCGGCGTGCGCAACAAAATTGTCGTTTTGCTCAACTGGATGTGGAACTATTTCTCTTACGGTCAGTCGTTGCGCATGATTGTTTATGCCAAGAAAGCCAAGGAGGTTGTTGAGCGCGAACGCCGCCTCTCCTCCACCCATTGGGGAACAGACCTCCTCAGCGAAGGTTCGGAAGACCCCCACGGGCAGCAACAATGATGTTGTGCGCCCCTCGCCTCCATCCCTAACCAAGACAACGGGTGTCCGCTTGGAATCCCTATTGCGGGCTTTCAAACGCCGCCGATGCGGCCAGTTTCAAAAACACCTGTTCTCAAAAAAAACACGACAACAATGTTTTCAGGAATCATAGAAGAAACCGCAAAAGTGGTTTCGCTTGAGAAGCATCAGTCCAACATAGACATCACGCTCACGTGCAGTTTCGTTTCCGAACTGAAAATCGACCAGAGCGTTGCCCACAACGGCGTGTGCCTGACGGTGGTCAGAACAGACAACGCCACTTACACCGTCACCGCCATGGAAGAAACCCTTCAGCGCAGCAACCTTGGCGCCCTTCAAGTGGGCGATGAAGTCAACGTGGAACGCTCCATGCCTTTAAATGCGCGTTTGGACGGACACATCGTGCAGGGGCATGTCGACCAGACAGCCGTCTGCACCAAGGTGGAGAACATGGACGGAAGCACAGCCTTTACGTTCTCCTACCAAAACGACCCTGTCATGGCAAAGCGCGGATATTTCACGGTTGACAAAGGCAGTGTCACGGTCAACGGTGTGAGCCTCACCGTATGCCGCCCAACGGATAACACCTTCGAGGTGTGTATCATCCCCTATACGTTCGAACACACCAATTTCCACGCCATCCGCGTAGGCAGCGTTGTCAACATCGAGTTTGATATCATCGGGAAATACGTCAGTCGTTTGGCGCAGTATGCCGGCTGAACAGACATACACCCCCGCGACGCATCGCGTGATTTCCTTAGATAATTGGATAAACAGCTCCCGCTTTGGACTTCCATGGCGGGAGCTGTTGTGTTATGAGGGGGGGAGAAATAGATGTTATCACGTGACAGGAATGGGAGGGCGGGATAGCTTTTGCCTTGATATATAGCGCTCAATTAGAATTAGTTTTACCAGACAGCAACCATAGAAAAAGCAACAAGAGAATTTGGTATCTCTATTTATCGGCGAACATCGTCTCGCGTTCAACCGTTTCAAGTCTCAGATGCGGTCGTTTCTTGTTCCGGACACAGGCGCATCTTCTCCCAGATACGGATGTGTCTCCTCCCAGATACGGATGTGCTTCCTCCCAGATGCGGATGTGTCTCGCCCCAGATGCGGATGTGCCTTGTCTCGCGTTCGTCAAAAAGCATAGGCATATAACCTTGAACGACAAATTCTTAATTATAGATTGCACTTTAATCTTGCATCAATAGAAAAATCAGATTTTTTTGACCCAGGTCAAAACTCACTTGTCCCGTGATTCCTTGTCTCCAATGAAGTCGTGTCAGATTTCGGTCAAGTGGTCCGTTGTCTCCGTTTCAGGTAAAGCGCTTGGCGTGTGTTGCAGAATGGCCGTCTGGCAGTTGAACAGACGGAATCACAGACTTTTTTCCGTGGAACAAAGAAACAGACGTTATGTGGCTAATTATAAGCGATTTTGGTAAGAAATGTTTTATTTGTAAGGTGGATATATCGGAAAACCATGCTAAATAACATACTTTTAAGATTTGGCGGTCTCAAATTAAATAGGTATGTTTGCGAAACGTAAGTGGGAAACCATGTTTCTCCATTAAACCCAAGGTTCACTAACCATTTATAATCTATAGCATCATGAAAGTTTATAATTCTCACGAAATTAAGAACATTGCGCTCCTTGGCAATGACGGATCAGGCAAGACCACTCTCACGGAAGCTTTGCTTTTTGAGAGTGGTCTGATAAAACGCCGCGGACGTATTACGGCAAAAAATACGGTGTCGGATTATTTCCCTGTTGAGCAAGATTACGGTTATTCCGTCTTCTCAACGGTGTTTCATGTGGAATGGAATAACAAAAAGCTGAATATCATCGACTGCCCAGGATCGGATGATTTCGTTGGGGCAGCTATGACGGCATTGAATGTGACAGATACGGCAGTTCTGTTGATCAATGGGCAGTTTGGCCCAGAAGTGGGCACGCAAAACCACTTCCGCTATACCGAAAAATTGGGAAAGCCTGTCATCTTCTTGGTAAACCAACTGGACGATGAGAAATGTGACTACGATGCAATATTGGAAGAGTTGAGCGGCATTTACGGCCCGAAGGTGGTTCCCGTTCAATATCCCGTTGAAACAGGTCCGGGCTTCAATTCCCTGATTGATGTCATCTTGATGAAGCAGCTCATGTGGGGACCCGATGGCGGCAAGCCGACGCTCTCGGAAATTCCCGATTCTGAAAAGGAAAAAGCAGAAGCCATGCACAAGGCGCTCGTTGAAGCCGCTGCCGAGAACGACGAGGGCCTGATGGAGAAGTTTTTTGAAACCGACCACCTGAGCGAAGACGAGATGCGCGAAGGCATCCGCAAGGGCATGGTGACTCGCTCAATTTTCCCCGTGTTCTGCGTCTGTGCCTCCAAGAATATGGGCGTTGGCCGTCTGATGGAATTCTTGGGCAACGTGGTGCCGTTTGTTGACGAAATGCCAGCTGTTCACAACACGCGCGGCGTTGAGGTCAAACCAGACCCTGCCGGCCCAACATCCATCTATTTCTTCAAAACTGGCGTTGAGCCACACATCGGAGAGGTGCAATATTTCAAGGTGATGAGCGGCGTGGTGAAAGAAGGCGACGATCTGACGAATGCCGACCGCGGTTCCAAGGAGCGTATGGCCCAGTTGTTTGTCTGTGCAGGCTCAAACCGCGAAAAGGTTGAAAAACTCGAGGCGGGCGACATCGGTTGCACTGTGAAACTGAAGGATGTCAGAACGGGCAACACCTTAAACAGCAAGGATTGCGACAATCGTTTTAATTTTATCAAATATCCAAATTCGAAATATACGCGTGCCATCAAGGCCGTCAATGAGGCTGACACGGAAAAGATGATGGTGGCATTAAACCGTATGCGTCAGGAAGACCCGACATGGGTGGTTGAACAATCGAAGGAACTGCGCCAGATTCTGGTTCACGGACAGGGCGAATTCCACCTCCGCACGCTGAAATGGCGTTTGGAAAATCTTGACAAGATTCCAGTTGAGTTTTACGAGCAGCGCATCCCCTATCGTGAAACCATCACGAAGGCTGCACGCGCCGACTATCGCCATAAGAAGCAGAGCGGCGGAGCTGGTCAGTTTGGTGAGGTACATCTCATAGTGGAACCTTATAGCGACGGTATGCCTGACCCAACGCTCTATAAGTTTGGCAATCAGGAAATCCGCATTTCCATGAAAGGCAAGGAAGAGATTCCGTTGGAGTGGGGCGGCAAGCTCGTCTTCATCAACTCGGTTGTTGGAGGAGCTATTGATGCGCGCTTTATGCCAGCGATTCTGAAGGGTGTGATGAGCCGTATGGAGCAAGGCCCGCTGACGGGTAGCTACGCACGTGACGTTCGCGTCATCGTTTACGACGGCAAGATGCATCCCGTAGACAGCAACGAATTGTCGTTTATGCTCGCAGGTCGCCAGGCGTTCAGCGAAGCCTTCAAGGCTGCCGGCCCGAAGATTCTCGAGCCGATTTATGATGTCGAAGTATTTGTGCCTGCAGACAAAATGGGCGACGTGATGAGTGACCTTCAAGGCCGTCGCGGCATGATTGTCGGCATGAGCAGCGAAAATGGTTATGAGAAGCTGCAGGCGAAAGTGCCTCTCAAGGAAATGGGTAACTATTCAACGAGCCTGAGCTCTTTGACTGGAGGACGCGCCAGCTTCATCATGAAGTTTGCAAGCTACGAACTCGTTCCTGGCGACATCCAAAACAAACTGGTTGAAGCTTTTGAAAAGGAACAGGCGGAATGACGCCGACTGAATGAGAAACAACGTGTCCCTGGAAAACGCTTTTAAGGGGTTCTTCAGGGACACTTATCTTATTTTTAGTGTTTGAAAAAAATGAGCAATTTTGGGGATGAGGAGAGTCGGTTGTTCTTTCTTAGCACTGTCTCTTTTTCCGTTATTGGTATTTGGTCTTGGCCACATAGTCCGCTATGCTCCCTCCTCCAAATTCCAAATCAAGCCAAAACACGGGTCAAGATTGGTCAATTTATTCTTCACAAATACTAAGAGTGAAAATTCATAGTAAAACAAAATGGGGCATTTTCGTACGTGTTCTATAGCATATATTTTTTGGTTTAAAGTCATGCCGCTATAGGTTGTTCGCCCCGCGAACGAAAATTTGATGTTTTTGCTTTCTCGTTAGAAAGCAGATGAAGGAATAGAGGGGACCTCAAAGGAGGATCCCCTCTTTTTCGTATGTTGAGATATGTGTTTTTCGGACCCAGATATTTCTTAGAATCTTGCAGTCACTTGCACGTCGACGGTGTTGTAGTGGGAGTCTTTCCCGCGAGCTGCACGGTTGTCGGTGAAGGTGTAGTTGAGCTGGAAGAGCAGGTTTTTGCCGAGCCAGTAATTGCCAGTTAGTCCGTAGTTCGTGTTCATGGATGCCCACGTGTGTTTGTCGTTGCGGTAGCAGTCGTAATGTCCGAAGACTTTGAACTTTTCGGTCACTGGAACTCCCAGCGTGGCATACCAAGCGTCGGAGCGGTCGGGGGCACCGGCATCTGTTGTCACTCCGCCGACGGAGCTCATGTATTCTCCTCTGAGGGTCCACTTGCCTTCATATTTCAGTCCGCTACCCCAGCGCACGCGTTTCACGCTTTTCAACTTTTCTGTCTGGGCGTTAGCATCGTATTTTTCGTTGGTGTATTTTCCGTTCCACCCGAATCCTCCGATGGCGAGGTTTTTCACGGGCGAGAACCAGAGGCCTCCGATGAGGTCTTTGTGGTGGTCTTTGTCGGCGTGGTTGATGCCTTGTCCGTTGAAGAAGCCCACTTGATAGTGGAGTAGCTTGTGGTTGTCGGCAGCGGGGAATATGTCGCCTTGGAGCTGTATGCCAAGGTCGCGACCCGAACTTTTGTTGTAATCACCTTCGCCGTTGCGGTCGTTGATGGAGGCGAGTTTCATGGTTGCCTGGGAATAGGCTCCGCCACCAATGGCTAGGGGGCTCATGGGGTTTTCAAATCCGAAGGAACGTTTGAACTGCCCAAGTTTGACGCGCAGGAAATCATATTTCTGCCATTCGATGAAGGCGTCGAGCACGCGCGGCCCTTTGTTTTCTCCTGGCGCTCCGTTCACTTCGAGCTGGAATTTATAATAGAAATCTTTGTAGACGTGGCCGTCGGCATAGAGGCGGATGAAGCGGAGATCGAAGCCTCCGTTTGTGGCTTGTCCTTTCCGGTTGTTGACGGAATATTTTCCCATGATATAGCCGCCGAATTTCATGGTGGGCTGCATTTCCTGCATGAGGGCGGTGGTGGCTTTCGGCGTGATGACGTAGCCAGGCGTTTCGTAGTCGGGGTCTTGAAATTCGTTGTCTTTATGAATGTCTTCTGCGTTTCCTACAAGCGGGAGCAGGGTTGCAAACGAACAGAGTAATGCTTTTTTCATAGTGTGGTTTTTTGTCTTTGAGGTGGAGGCGTGATGCTGGTGTATGGGGGAGAGACGGTTGCGGCAACCAAACGGGTGTTTCTCTCTGAATCTTGCACACGGCAAAATGGTAAAGCAACCTGTTGCAATATTGCAGGCAGACAGGTTGCTTTTGTTTTGGTCTTTTTTAATTGAAATGATAGAGGAAGGTGGCGACGCCTGTGAGCGCCGGTTTCTTCTGGTCTTTGATCTCGATGGTAAATTTGATTTCCACTTTGCAGATGCCACGGAGGTTGGCAATGGATTGTAGCGTGGTGACGAGGCGTACGCTTTGTCCGCTCAAAACGGCTTGGCCGAATTTCATCTTGTCCATGCCGTAGTTGACCATCATCTTCAGGTTGTTGACTTCAACAATCTGCTCCCACATGTAGGGGAGGAGGGAGAGTGTCAAGTAGCCGTGAACGATTGTTTGTCCGAAGGGGCCGGCTTTTGCACGCTCTGGGTCAACGTGGATCCATTGGTGGTCGAGGGTGGCATCGGCAAACTGGTTGATGCGTTCTTGGCTGACTTCGAGCCATTCGGATGTGCCGAGAACTTCGCCCACGTGTGTGGCGAAGTCGTCGTAGGAGTTGATGACAAGTTTTTGCATAATGTATGGGGTTGTTTTTTGTTTTGGCCGCCCGCTTTTCCTGCACCTCGGTAGTTTTTTTGATGAACGACTGCCAGGGGGCGGGGAAGAGGACGTTTTGGCTCAGTTAAAGAAATTCCATGAAATGCCCAGGCGGAGGACCATCTGGTTTAGCGGATAATGGGGCACGAGAAAGGGGTTTCCGCTTCCGCTCTTATAGTTGACGTGTGACGCCATGATGTAGAAGCGCGTGCTCTTCAGATGGAAATTGGCGTAGACGTTGACCCAGGGGTAGTTGCCTGTTTTTGTGGCGTGGTCGGGGTCTTGCACGACGTAACTTCCGATGAGGGGCGAATAGGTCAGCGCTTTATATGCCGTGAAGAAGCGTGCATCGGCGCCAAATTCCGTGAGCAGCACGTGGGCAATGCGGAAGCGCAGATATAGGTTGCTCCAAACGGAAAATGCCGGCAGTGGAAGAATTTCCTTCTCGGAGGTGGTTTGCGCCGTCAGTTCGTTTTCCCAATTGAGGATGCCCCATGTGAGGTCTTGTCTGAGAGAGGCTGAAAGCGCCTGGATGTTTTTCCCTTTTTGCAGGGCTTCAACGCC
>ENA-OPRW01001729-OPRW01001729.1-human-gut-metagenome-genome-assembly--contig:-NODE-1729-length-13964-cov-6.757639_pt1 | contig 13964 bp, 17 predicted proteins | sample MGYA00241898_ERZ501890 | MGnify/ENA primary metagenome ERZ501890 (study PRJEB25962, sample SAMEA2042216) | human gut metagenome | biome: human gut; feature: human-associated habitat; material: faeces... | reverse complement strand
CAATTCCATCTTCTTTCTCTGTAATAAGGAAAAGATGTGGGGAAGCATGGCGTTTACCATTTGTCTCATAGTAGCTTTCTTCAACAACAAATTTACCATTAAAATCTTTAGGAAGGTTCATAATTTTCTCATTACAGATTGTATTAATGTGTTCTGCATAAGGATATGTTTTCCCTTCTCTCTGCATATTATCAAACTGCTCTTTGTTATTAAAGTGTCCTGTCATCATATTAATAAAATTATCGAGCTTCATCATGCTTTTTACCTCCAAATCCCGATTTCACAGTCCTATAAGCCAGTAGTTGTCATTAAGTGCATTTCCTTCGGCATCAATAAAAATGTACTCCGAAGGAATAGATGCCAAATAGAATACATACGGATAAGCATCTTCTTCTATAATAATTTCTTCATGAGTACCTGGTTTCATCCGTAATCTTTACAGAAATACAATTGGAATCGTCCACAATAAAGGAATACAGTTGATTCCAGTTCAAAACGGCAATATCTATCAAAGGAGACATCGGCTTGCTGATCACTCATTTCGAAGGCAACCGATGTTCATGTTGCGTGGGAAACCTCTTTTCTATAGGCAATTACTCTGTAACAATGGGTTTTCCATTTTTATCAATTAAAGGGCAAATGCCAACACCAGTGCCAAACTTTGCAACAACATAATTGACACCGGTTTCTTTATCTACTACCACATAAAAACCCTTTACACTTCCAGCGGTTTCAGTAATTTCAAATCTCTTATTTTCCATATAGATACCTCTCAATATTGTTAATCTTCCAGTCTCCATTTGACATACGCCCACTGACGTTTAGTATTATCCACTTCGTGTTCGCTTACTGGAGTCCCACACTCCTGATAAATATAAAAGTCTTCAGGCACTCCATCACTATTTGGTGTATAGTACTTGCTTCCATCAATGAAAGCATATTTCTTCTCCTGGTCAGTTAATTCGCCGGCATATAAATACCTTTCAGGCACCTCGTTCACAATACATAATTCCGTTGCAAAATAGTTATGTCCATCAAGAACTATTTTCGGTGCCCCCATATATGGTTTATCATCCTCTTCGAAAGCAGCCACTGCTTCCTTCAGGCCGGCCAGATCTGTTCCACCACCGAAATCCAGAATGATCAGGTGTGATTTATCTTTTAAAATTACCTCATCCAGAGCAGGTTCCTCCTTATTCACGGAAGCATTGCTTTCTGGATCCGGATTAGTTTCATCTTTCCGGAACATATAGCGGTACCAGGCCACTTCCATACCATTTGAAAGACTTTCCATTTCGGCCGGAAGCTTCTGCTCTGTCTGGTCCCACAAATCGGACATGTCTTTTGGATAACACTCGCTGGTTTTGCGAATGATCCATGGAATGGGACTTTTGTATATGGTAACGCCTACCGGCGTTCCAGAACCATTTATTTTAAATTCATCATTCTGGCAGCTTGCAAATATGGTCTGCTTTTTATCAGCGTCCGGTTCTTCCTCTCCCAGAAAATGTGACGTGGCCGCGTTACACAGGGGAATGGTGATCATGCAGACCACAGCGACGCCAACCAGGTATCCAATCCAGTCATCGCGGTTATCACCACTTCCATTATTTCGGATCCAGTTTCTCATAAAAAATGAAATTGCTACAATGAGTACGGAAGAGATCATAAATCCGACAAAGGCACTCATGGAAGAAGAAAATGCCAGGCCCCCCAGTATCAGGATGCCGTCAAATAGAATAATGCGCTTTTTAAAGTTTACCTTTCGCCTAAGATCCATTTTCGGAAGTGGTTCCCCTTTTTTGAAAGCAGAGGTAGTCTTATAAACCCACCAGAAAATCCGTACATATGAAACGATCCAGGACACAAAGATCCCAACCATAAGAAGATTAAGAAGAAGCAGCATGGAATCGGAAAACAGTTTCCCTGGATTTTGCAAGTATCGGTATACCGCCCATGCCTCTAATACGATCAGAACAGGGTAACAAAGCTTCACAGACCAGGTCCAGGAAAGCGATTTCTGGATCAGGAACTGCTTTTCTTCGGTCATGTCCCCTGTACGCTCCACTGCATCATCCGTCGTATAAAAAATCTGCCAGAAAGTACCGCTGCATTCAAAATTCCAGCCGGCTTCCTGGCACTGCTTACGGAACTGCTCTGCTTTCCAGCTGTCCGCGCCTGTGAGGGAAGAACTTCCCGGAACCAGAAGGGCTGCATATCTTCTCTTTGCAGGTTCTGCTCTATGAAACTTCATGACAGAACCGCCAACGCTCTCCAGAAACCAGCCCTGCGCTGCCATTTCTTCCAGGTACTGTTCAAATACATTTGCTTCCCATAAATTAAAGGACATCCAGACTCGCTTCTTTTGTTTCATCATGTCATCTCCTTTCCGGAAAACAGGCGAATTTCCAATTTTGTATTTACTTTCATTATAGAAATAATAGGAATATCTGACAAGAAAGATGAGATTAACAATTTCTTACATATTTCTGTTTATTGGGCAGAATTATCAAATTTTACATATACGGGCATTCGGAAAGCAAAAAAATGTTAGAATGGACTCAGGAAGGAGTTCTTCAGAAATTGCCGTATCGTTGTATTCAAAGATTTAAAGAAAGTGTGAACAGCCGAAAAAGTGTAAACCGGAAGTTTTGTGATGAGCTATTGTTGGAAAAAGTAAAATGTATCTTGTATGAAAAAGGCGGATAGTATGTCAGTGGGAAAATAAGAACAGGCGCCTTGAAACGAGCTAAGGGGGAACTTTGTTTGCATTCAGCTATTCAGGAAGCAAAAGAAAAATAGTGTTGGAGGGGCACTATTTATAAATATACAGTGCTAAAAGCGAAATCCCTGGAAACGCAGAGAATAACTTGACAAAATATATACCACGATATATACTAATAATATAAGGAGGTGCATTACTATGATGACTGCAAAGTTATTTGAAAATGGTCGGAGCCAAGCGGTTCGACTTCCGAAGGAATATCGCTTCAATGGTGATGAAGTGGCGATTAATAAGGTCGGTGATATTGTTATTCTGATGCCGAAGGAAAACAAGTGGTCCGCTTTCCTGAACAGCTTGGAACTGTTCTCGGATGACTTCATGAGTGATGGCAGAGAACAGCCTGCGGTACAGGAGCGTGAAGCTCTATGAAGTATATGCTGGACACTAATATTTGTATCTATGCAATCAAGCATAAGCCGCCCGAAGTCATAAAAAATTTTCTGAAGCATGATCCAGACGATATGTGTATCTCGTCCATTACTTATGGAGAACTGATGCATGGAGTGGAAAAGAGTCAGGCGGTGGAACGCAACCGTGTAGCAATTACATTGTTCTTGTCGTCTATTTCTATTCTTCAGTTTGACAATTATGCTGCAGAAGAATACGGAAAGGTTCGTGCAGACCTTGAACGAAAGGGAACACCAATTGGTCCGATGGATATGCTGATTGCCGGTCATGCGAGATCAGAAGGGTTGGTTCTTGTGACAAATAATACCAGAGAGTTCTTCCGAGTTGATGACTTAGAAGTTGAAGATTGGACAAAAGAATAGGTGGCTCAGTTTGTATTAAAAACCGCAAAATTCATAGACCGGGAATTAGAGGATTAACGGCGCAAAATGAAACAGGAAAATGTACAGGCATCGGAGTTTCGGTTCCGGTGCCATTCTTTTTCCTCGAAATGAACCAAAGCGGGTGAAACCTCGTTAGCGCTTAAATGATTCTTTTCCACGCTTAGTTGCTTCCAATAATTCAAATTTTTCATATACGGGCATTCTGAAAGGAAAAAAGTATTGGAATTGGCTCCTGAATGAGCTCTTCAGAAGCAACAGAAACAGCTAAAATGTATGACCCGGGCTACAGCATATCTCTGATAAAGAAAAATATAAGACCGGCGTGACGGACCGGTCTCATTGCGTGGTTCAGGCAGGTACTTACAGTGTTTCTGCCCGATCTGCAATATGCTGTTTGAAATTGATCACTTCATGCTTGTAATCACGATTCATATAACAGGATGTAATCATAAAATCCGCAGTGGATTTATTGACGGCCATTGGAATATCGTAGACCTGGGAAATCCTCATCAGGGCTTTTACATCTGGATCATGAGGTTGCGCTGTCAGCGGATCCGAAAAGAAAATCACGAAGTCAATGACACCCTCCACAATCTTAGCACCGATCTGTTGGTCTCCACCTAATGGGCCGCTGTTATAACCTTTTACTGTAAGTCCAGTCTGATCTGTGATCATGCGGGCCGTTGTACCTGTTCCGTAAAGATTATGCTTCTCTAGCTCAGCTTTGTGTTCTTTACACCATGCAATCAGTTTCTGTTTTTCGTTGTCATGAGCAATCAGGGCAATATTCTTTTTCTGGCCGATTGTAAAGGTAATGTATTCTTGAGACATGAAAAAATCCCCCTTATCTAAGTATAGAAAGTGCAGATAGATACAACTTATCACAGAATGGTTTATTACACAAGTGCAACAATATCAAACTGAAGATTAGAACTCAAATTATTAGAATTTCCCCAGAACAGTCAAAATCAGAAGATTTCTCCGAATATTTGATTTTGACTGCAGTATAAGAATCGAATCTTTAATCCAATCTTTTCCGAACTCTCACATCGAAGAAAATCCGTATTCATTATCATCGTACTCGATGCTGATGATATTGGTGTTTTGCGGAAATAATCTATTGCCCGTTCCCTAATCTTAACATTCCACAAAATCAAAAATTCCAAACTACCAAATTTGGTATTTTTCTTAGAATTAACATACTTAACAATTATTTGCATTTTTCCTAGTTTCTTGTTTAAAAACTTACAATGTTTTTACTGTTTCATGATAGATGTCAAGGCCATACAACACTATAATCGGAAACTGTGAAACACATAACCAATCCTATTGCCAGACTAACACGAGGAGAAAAACATTATGAAAAAAAATCTAAAATGTCTCACAGCACTTTGCATGGCTGGTGCCATGATCTCTCTGACCGGATGCGGTTCATCCAGTCAGTCTACTTCCGCAGATACCACAGCAGGTTCCGCCTCTTCCGAAGCCACCACTTCCGCCGAGAGCACCGCTTCCGGCAATGGTTCCAAAACCGTTATCGAGTACTGGCACTGTAATGCAGAGAACCAGGGCGGACTGACCGTAGATGAACTGGTAAAAAACTTTAATGAGAACAATGACCACATTGAAGTTGTTGCTAAATATAACCCGGATATGTATAAGGGACTGATGCAGAACCTGCAGGCTGAAGCCGCTACCGGCAATACCCCGGCACTGGTTCAGATCGGCTGGGCTTTCCTGGATTATTTTTCCAACAACTTTTCCTACACCTCCCCACAGGAGATCATCGACCAGTATGATGCTTCTGACAAAACCTTCCTGACCGACAATTTCCTGCCAAACGTCCTGGATCTGGCGGTAAACAGTGATGGCGTACAGGTCGGAATACCGTATTCTTTAAGCAGCCCGGTTCTCTACATCAACCGCGATCTGCTGAAGGAAGCAGGACTTTCCGAAGAGGGACCGAAGACCTGGGAAGAGGTTGATTCCTTTGCTAGAACTATTCAGGAAAAGACCGGAAAATATGGTTTCTATATGCAAGAGCCGGCAGACTTCTGGGCACAGCAGGGACTCATCGAGAGCAATAACACTTCCATGCTGACCAAGACCGCAGATGGCAAGATCCAGGCAAGCTTCGCAAGCCCGGAAGGCATTCAGGCTATGCAGATGGTTGCTGACCTCATCAAGGACGGCGCCGCTCTCCATGTTTCCTGGGATGAAGGCTGCCAGAGCTTCATTGATGGCAACTGCGCAATGCTCTACACCACCATTGCCCGTCGCGCATCCGTTCAGAAGAGCGCGCAGTTCGATGTCGCTACCGTAAAATCCCCGACATGGGGCAGCAGCCCGCGTAAAGTTCCGGCAGGCGGATGCTTCTTAGCTATCACCGCACAGACCGATGAGCAGAAGGAAGCCGCATGGGAGTTTGAGAAATACCTGTACAGCGTGGAATCCATGGCTGCATGGACCATCGGAACCGGTTATGTACCGCCAAGAAAGGACGTTGCAGACGCAGAGAACGGACTGAAATCCTTCCTGGCTGAAAATGAGATGATGAAAGCTGCCATTGAGCAGATGGACGGCGTGGTTTCCTGGACATCCTTCCCGGGTGATGCAGGTCTTCAGGCTGAGCAGATGCTCCTGGATATGAGAGATCAGATCTTCGGTGGACAGGTAACTGCCGAGGAGGGTATGACTTCCACCCAGGATGCCATCAATGCCCTGTTAGACGCACAGTAAGCTGGCATTCCAGATGCAGACCGGTACTTTCCCTTTTGCTCACGGGAAGGTACCGGTTTTCCTGAATTTACGGAGGTAATCACTTGAATAAAGAAACAAAAAAACAAACGATTCTGGGATATCTGTTTCTGATCCCGTCCCTGGCCGTGTTCGCGGTCTTTATGTTTTACCCACTCCTTTACACCTTTTACTTAAGCTTTTTTGAGTGGAACATGGTAAAGCCTGTCAAAAAATTTGTCGGTCTGAATAACTACATTGCCGTATTCCGGGATCCGAATACCTTTAAGATTCTGGGCAATACCCTTGCTTACATTCTGGTTCTGCTGGTCCTGAACTTTGTGCTGCCCTATATTCTCTCCTTTATCCTCTCCGCCGTGATCCGGCATGGAAAGAGTTTTTACAAGGCTGTATTCTTCCTTCCCAGCGTCATCTCCCTGGTGGTCGGCTCCATCCTCTATACCTGGATCTTAAACCCGATTTCCGGACCGGTGGCCATCATTCTCGGTAAATTCGGCATCCAGATGCCCTTCTGGTCCAAAACCGACGGATGGGTCATTGCCGTGCTCTGCATCATTACCACCTGGAAGACCTTCGGCTACAACTTCATCAATATTTTAGCCGGTGTCTCCGGCGTATCCCAGGAAGTTATTGAGGCTGCACGGCTGGATCAGGTTCCCATGTGGAAAATCTTTCTGGACATCATTGTGCCAATGAGCTCCGCTACCGGAATTTACGTGTTCATCACCACCATTGTCCAGGGACTCCAGTATGTGTTCACCCCCATCAAGGTCATTACCCAGGGCGGACCGAACTACGCCAGTTCCAACCTGATCTACGCTTCCTACCACGAGGCCTTTACCTTGTATCGGACCGGCACCTCATCGGCCATTTCCATTCTGACCATGCTGCTGTTCATTGTCCTTTTACTTCTGGAATTTAAATTTGTGGAGAAGGGAGTCTACTATGAAAACTAACAATCATTCGGAAATTGGCTGGCACATGATCCTGGGCGCCATCGTCTTCCTCATGCTGGTTCCCATCGTGTTCGCTCTGTCCAACTCCTTCAAGACTCTGCAGGACGCATTTAATACCATTTTTGAGATCATTCCATCTCACCCGACTCTGGAAAACTACCGGCATGTATTTGAAAAACTGCCATTTGTCCAGATAACCTTAAATACATTTCTGATCGCGGCATCCGTTACCACCTTCAAAACCATTACCAGCCTGTTTGCCGCCTATTCCTTTGTCTATTTTGATTACAAAGGAAAACAGTTTTTCTACTTTATCATGCTGAGTACCATGTTTATTCCGTTCACCGTGACCATGATTCCAAACTACCTGATGATTTCAAAACTCGGTCTGCGGGATTGCATCTGGGGCGTGGCACTTCCGCAGTTTGCGGATGTTTTAGGTATCTTCCTGCTGCGCCAGGCCATGCGCGGAATCCCGAAGGCCCTCATTGAGGCTGCGCGGATGGAAGGCATCGGCAGCCTCAAGATCATGCGAGATATCATCCTGCCGCTGGTACGCCCGTCCATTCTCACGACCGGGATCATTTTCTTTATCAATTCCTGGAACGAGTATGTATGGCCGGTGCTCATCTTAAAGAGCAAGGAAAACTACACGCTTTCCCTGGCGCTCCAGATGTACATCAGCGCTGAGGGCGGCACCGAATTTACCATTGCCATGGCCGTATCCGTCATCACCATGATCATTCCGCTGGCTCTGTATCTTATTTTCCAGCGCTATATCATCAACACCTTTGCCGCATCCGGCGTAAAAGGTTAATCTGTCAGGAGGACTTATGAATAATATCGTTTTTGAACACGTCGTAAAAGCATACGGAATAAATGTGATCGTCAATGATCTGAATATGGAAATCCGGGAAGGGGAGCGGCTGATTCTGCTGGGCCCGTCCGGCTGCGGAAAATCCACCACCCTGCGCATGATCGCCGGTCTGGAGGATATCACCTCCGGCTCCCTGCATATGCGAGGCCAGGTAGTCAACAACGTTGCCTGCGGAGACCGCGGCGTATCCATGGTATTCCAGAACTACGCCCTTTTCCCGCATATGACTGTAAAAAATAACATCATCTACGGTCTGAAAGCCCACAAAATGGAAGCGGCTGAGATTAACCGCCGCCTGGAGGAAGTACTGGAAATGCTGCAGCTGAAAGGTCTGGAGGACCGCAAGCCGAAGGATCTTTCCGGTGGACAGCGCCAGCGTGTTGCCCTGGCCCGCGCCGTCGTAAAACGCTCTGACTACTTTCTTCTGGATGAACCGCTTTCCAACCTGGATGCACAGCTCCGCCTGCGTGCGCGAAAAGAACTGGTCAAGATCCACGAGATGTACCGTCCGACCATGGTTTATGTCACTCATGACCAGATTGAGGCCATGACCGTGGGACAGCGTGTTGCCATCATGTATCGCGGAAATATGGAAATGCTGGACACGCCAAGCCATGTATACAATATGCCGGCAAGTATTTTCTGTGCCCGATTCATTGGCTCTCCGTCCATGAACATCATCTCCTGCCAGTATGAAAACGGCAATCTCTCCATCGGAGACCAGATGATCAGACTGGCTCCGATGTGGCGTCCGATCGCAGATGCCTGTCCATCCGGAAAATACTGCGTTGGCATCCGCCCGGAACATATAGTCTTAAGCAGCCGTCCAACGGAAACTTCCATCTGCGGAACCGTAAAATACGTGGAGGACTATGGAAACCGCTACGGCGTTTATATTGATGTCAAGGGTGAAAAGAGTGAGTTGATTGCCATCTGCAATGACTCGGTCCCGCGCCCAGGCGAAAACATTTTCATGAATATTGATTTCCGCAAACTGCATCTGTTTGATGCCCAGAGCGAGAAGTCCCTTGGATATCCAGAAGAAATTCGCCGTCTGAACGCAGTCCTGGATTTTTCCATGCCGGATGCCCAGAATAAAAACCAGAAAACAGGAGGTAAATATCATGAATCTTTTGGTCAGTACCAATGTGTATAAACCGGGTCAGCTTGCCCGGGTCATCCCGCATTTACATGCCTTCCGTGGTCAGATTGGCGTCGAGCTGTTCCCTATGTTTGACGCAGACTGCTATGAGGAAGAGCTTCTTCATTGCCTGCCGGAGTTTGAAGGAATCCCAGTTAGTTTTCATGGCCCGTACTATGAAACCGAGCACAGCGCAGCCCCCGGCACCCCGGAATATGCGCACTCCATGGACCTGATCCGCCAAACCCTGCCTTACTGTGTGCGCCTTCGAAGCCAGTATCTGGTCTTTCATCACAACAACATCCCGGTGACGGAAGAACGCCGGGAAGAGATGATCCGTGTTTCCAGAGAAAACTACAGGGAAATTGCGGAGCTGTTCAAGCCGCACCAGATCCCGGTGGTGGTGGAGAATGCCGGTGTCCTGGACCGCGGCAACATGCTGTTTGACCAGGATGCGTTTATCCAGCTCTGCAGGGAAGAGCATTATCCCGTGCTGATCGACATTGGCCATGCTTACGCCAACGGCTGGGACCTGGCACAGACCATGGAAGCGTTAAAGGATCAGATCGTGGCTTACCATCTTCACAACAACGACGGTGTTCACGACAGCCATCAGCGGATTTTCCACGGGACCCTGGATTTTCCCCTGTTTCTGTCTGATTATCAGAGACTGACTCCAAACGCAGATCTGGTTCTGGAATACAGCCCGAATGTGGCAGATGATGAATCCGGAATCCAAGAAGACATTTCCTGGCTTCTGGAGCAGATCCGGAGGTAGCTTATGCTTTCCGAAAAGAAACTCTTCTTATTTGATATTGACGGAACCGTGGCCTTGGGCGATGTCCTGCTGCCCGGAGCGGCGGAATTCTTCCAGGAAATTAAAGAGCGCGGCGGGCAGTTTGTATTCATTACCAATAACTCCACCAAAAGCATTGCGGACTACATCAAAAAATTCCGTCAGATGGGTGTCTCAACCGATCCTCAGAATTTTGTAACTGCCTCCACCGCTTCTGCCAGCTGGCTGCGGCAACACGCAGCTGGAAAGACTATCTATACACTTGGAACACGATCACTGATTCGAGAGCTTGAAGGACATGGAATCCGCGTCACCACGGATCCGGACACCCAGGATATTTCCTTTGTGCTGGTTGCCTACGACAGCGAACTTACCTACAAGAAGCTGACTGACACCTGCCGCATCCTGCAGACCCGCCCTGTCACCTTCCTGGCCACCAACCCGGATCTGGTCTGCCCGGTCCCATTTGGCTATGTACCCGACTGCGGCTCCATATGTCAGATGATCACTAATGCCACAGGCCAGGTACCACATTATATCGGAAAACCTTCTACCGATATGGTGGATATTGCACTCCGGGAAAATCCGTTTTCCAAAGAGGAAACCGTGATAGTGGGTGACAGGTTTTACACTGACATTGCATGCGGGAACGCTTCTGGGGTAGAGACAGTCCTGGTACTAACCGGTGAAGCGAAAAAAACAGATACTATGATTCATACGTACTCTCCAACTTATATTTTCGACTCCATAAAAGAAGTAAAGAAAGCCTGGAAGAATTAGTAATCCAGGCTTTCTCTACTTCTTTAAAATTTTCAATGCGGTATGTGTAATGATTGTAAAAGATGAAATAACACAACATATAGCATTACTTACTTATAAAAAAGTAACCGACTCAGAAACGAGAACGATTACTTTTTTAGATAGTATGAATTTAAGTGCTTCTTCATTCTAATGCAAAACCGTAAAGATAGCAAGGAAAAGTGGCATCATGATGGATATTGCCATATTTTTTGCTTAATAATACCGCCTCATATTCGAAAGAGAGTAGTGTAGATAATTTATATGTATTTAATTTCGCCATATGCAATTCCAAAACTCAACTTCTTTCTCTTCTCTCCCACTATTTTCCTGACCTCTCAAAAAAATATTTCTCCATTAGGTTCCCCTAATTTGTTCGCTCGCCGTCAGGCGTTTGCCGCCATCAGGCGGCGCACTCAATGGATAAATAGAACGATAAATGGAAAAGAAAATAAAAACGGCGCTAATGCGCCGGCAATCAAGGAATTTATACAACCAATGCACTTTTTTATTCAATGAAAAAGCCGAGGGAGCAATGAAAATTTAGAAATATCTACTTGCATATGGCGAAAATAAATACATATAATTATCTCAACATTCATACACATCCTATATATTTTAGTGCAGAACATTATCGGCCATATAAAAAACGGTCAAAAACCCGCTGTTGCATGATTTCCATATAGCAGCGGGTTTTTGGCCGTAATTCTTTGCTAAAAATCTTCAATACATATCCCAGCCGGGCCTATGAATATTCCTGGCATCCAGTGATAAATTTAAGCGTTTTCTCATCACATTAATTTGCTTTCTCCACAGAAATAATGGTTCCTGTAAACGCATCCACTTCGCTGAGCTCTCCCGTATAGGTTACCGTTACCTGATCTCCTTCTTTAACATCTGATAAGCCTTCCGGTGCGGTATCGAATGTCATTGCATAGGTACCCTTATCACTTTCGATCGTGAACATAAAATCCTTGATCTCCTCAATCGTTCCTGTCACAGATTCCGTTTTTTCCTCTGTTTTCTGCGATTCAGACTGAGTTGTCTCGCTCTGGGTAGTTTCTGCCTGCGTTGTTTCTGCCTTGGTCGTTTCCGCCTGGGTAGGCGCTGCTGTGGTTGTATCAGCCTTGGCACCGCATCCAGCAGCCAAAGCCGTGGTCATCATCAAAACTGCAATAAGATTTCTTTTTTTCATAATAAAGCCTCCAAACTAAATATATTTGTTTTTTTAATTACACTAATTAGACGTATTGAAACCCTGAAAAGTTTCAAAAGCTCTAAAAATTTTTCATTAATTTTTTTAATGGCTATCTGACGTATGAATAAGGTCGTAAAATCGTCGTTTTATAATCTATTTCATAAATTTATTTCCTTATATCTAATATATAGCTTCCAATCATGTTATGCCAGTCTTCATGTTATGCCAGTCTACTTTTCAAAATTTTAAGTCTTACAAAAATGAATCTACTTTAGATTATCAGGCTGCAGTACTTCCTGAATTCAAAAATACACTGATCACTGAGACTTCTGCCCCTGATCTTCTGCCAGTTAATGTCGTCTATGGCCCAAATGGCGGTGGAAAGTCAAACCTGCTGCAGGCGCTTGCCTGCGTCATCTCTATGGTCGTAAAACCGGTGAATGAATTATGGAAAAACAGACAGGTTTTCATCCTCCAGCAGAAAATTGTGATGCAGTTCCCTTTCTGTGTAAAACATGGTTTATGCCTGTTTGTTTTAAATAACCTTTTAATCCTTTCCGTAAAATATCATTGACTGTCTCTGTCAGATTCTTCTCTTCTTCCAGTGCCATCCTACGCAGTGGCTTATCAATATCCCACTCCAGAAAAAGCAACCGCATACCCGGTCACTATTTTTTCTTTACATTTTTTCTTCAGCAACAGCAGCGTTCTCATTTTGGCATCCCGCTTTGATGATAGAGTCGAGCGCAGCCGCCTAATCAATTTTCACCTTCCCTACCATTATTCATAGTCGAACTCTTTTTAATTTGCTCATCTTTTTCGTATTTCTTAACACTCATTATCTAAGTTCAAGGGAGCTGGAAATATAAAAACAGAAGTCTTGCTCCTTGCAGTATTCTTTTATTTTTTGAATCAGTTTTTGATTAGTTGTATATTCCAACAGATACACTTCCAGTCCATCCGCTTTGCATGCTTCTAAGTATTTGCAGAAATAATCTCTCGTCTCACTCGTTTGCTCATGAAAAGTTCCGCTATCAAAATCAATACTGCTCCATACGGATTCCTGATTTACGCCTGTCATAATATGATCAATATCCCCATAGCGTTCCCTATATTCCGCCACATAAGTATCTCCACCGTTGATGATAACCGCTTTTCCAAACGTCATAATGTTTTGTAGAATAGCTGTAAGACCTTCAAAAATGCTCTCGTGCGGAGCGTAATAATATACATCACAATTATCTATAAAGAATCCGTCAACACCTTTTTCATATAGTTCCTGAGAAAGCTGTCCTATAAACTTCTGCCAGTCTGGGTTTGCTACATCCACCCATTCTTCTTCATCCCAATGCTCATACTCGCCAATTGTCAGTTCCACATAGGTTGTATAATATGTCCTGAAGTTTTCAATTGATCCAATATTTAAATATGATGTGGTATAAAAAAAGTTGACACCTCATTCTCAAGGATTTGAGATATAATCAAGAGGATAAGGAGAGTGGACAAAATGGCAGGAAACAGACAATATGACCATGAATACAAAGTACAGGCGGTGAAACTCGCTAAAGAAATCGGACAAGCTAAGGCAGCTAAAGAACTGGGAGTGCCAAGGAATACCCTGTATGGATGGGTACATGCGAACCGTCTTGGCAATCTTGATCTTGGAGCTGGCTCACAGACTCCACAAAGTGCCATGACGCTTAATGAAGAACTTTTAAGGCTCCGTCAACAGGTAAAGGAACTGGAGAAGGAAATCAGACTTTTAAAGAAAGAAAACGACTTTCTTGAGGAAGCCAGTGCTTTTTTCGCCGCGAGCCGTCTGAAGTCAGCAAAAACGAAAGAATGAAGTTTATTGCATTAAAAAC
>ENA-OPRW01001709-OPRW01001709.1-human-gut-metagenome-genome-assembly--contig:-NODE-1709-length-14080-cov-3.044135_pt1 | contig 14080 bp, 9 predicted proteins | sample MGYA00241898_ERZ501890 | MGnify/ENA primary metagenome ERZ501890 (study PRJEB25962, sample SAMEA2042216) | human gut metagenome | biome: human gut; feature: human-associated habitat; material: faeces... | reverse complement strand
CGCCCCTGTCGCGAACACCAGCGGCAGGACGCCGAAGAGGAAGCTCCAGGCCGTCATCATCACCGCGCGGAAGCGGATAGAGGCGCCTTGCTTGGCGGCTTCAGTGATGGAGAGTCCGGACTCACGAGCTGTTTTCGCGAATTCGACCATCAAAATGGCGTTCTTCCCGGCCAGGCCGATGAGCATCACCATGCCGAGCTGCGTGTAAATCGACATGTCGCCGCCGGTGAGTTCGAGCCCCAGGAGCGCTCCCATGACGGCAAAGAGCACGGAAAGCATGACCGAGAGCGGAATCGTCCAGCTTTCATACTGTGCGACGAGGAACAAGTACGCAAAGAGAAGCGCCAGACCCATCAAAGTGACGATTTGACCGGCGTTTTGCCTTTCCTGATAGGAGAGGCCCGTCCACTCGATGTGATAGTCCTTGGGGAGCGACGCGGCGGCCGTATCCTCAATGGCCTTATAAAAGGCCCCTGAGCTCACGCCGGCTGCGCTTTGCGCATTGATCCCTGCAGAGGTCATCTTGTTAAAGCGCGTAATCTGCTGGGGTCCCACTTCCCAGGAGAGTGAGCCCAGGGCTGAGAGCGGCACAATATTGCCGTCAGAGGATGTCGTGGGAATTTCTTCGAGCGAGAGGTTTGATCCGCGGTATTTTGAATCAGCCTGCACGATGACTTCGTAGTTGCTGCCGTTCATTGTGAAGTCGTTTACATAGTAGGAGGCGAGCAGCGTCTGCATGGTGGAGTAGACGTCCGAGGCAGGCACCTGAAGGAGCTCAGCTTTTTCGCGGTCGAGCGTGAAGCGCAGCTGCGGCGTGTCAGCGCTGTAGGAGCTCATGGCGAAGAGCGTTTCCGGGCGCTCACCCAGCGCAGACTTAAAGCGGTTCACGGCATCCGAGAGATGCGCCGTATCGACCGTCCCGACGCCGCAGATTTCAAAGGATGCGCCGCCCGTGCCGCCCAGACCCATAATGGCGGGCGGCGTGAAAGAGATGATCTCTGCGGCCGCAATGTCCTGCGTGCGTTTGGCAATTTCGGCCTGAATGGCTGAAAGCTGCGTTTCCGGCGTCGTGCGCTCGTTCCAGGGCTTGAGGTCCAGAACGGCCATGCCGGCGTATTCGCCGGATCCGGAGAGCATGCTCATGCCGACATTCTGCATAACGGTCTGCACGCCTGGAATGGTGCGAAGCCGCTCCAGCATGGTTTCCATCACGGCTTCCGTACGGTTTTGCGTGGCGTCCGCCGGGAGCTCGATATTGGCAAAGATAACGCCTTTGTCTTCAGAAGGAATGAAGGCCGTCGGAATACGCCCATACAGGAACCAGGTGACGCCCACGGCAGCAATCATCCCGACGGCCGCAATCAGACTGCGGCGGATGAGCCAGGCCGAGCCACGGACGTAGCTTTCGCGGGAGGCTGAAAGGAACCGATTGAAGGGCTTAAAGAACTTTGCTGAAAATCCCCGCGAAGCCTGCTCGGCATCTGCTGCACCGTCGCCGGGGCGCAGTACGAGTGCGCAGAGCGCCGGGGAGAGCGTGAGCGCAACGACGGCTGAAATAGAGAGCGCCACGCACATGGAGACGGCAAACTGGCGGTAAATTGCTCCCACCATGCCGCCGTAGAAGGCGAGCGGCAGATAGCAGGCAACCGTGACGAGCGTCGGGGCGATAACGGCGCCGGTGATTTCCTGCATGCTCTTGACGGCCGCATCGTGCGGCGAGAGGCCCTGAGCAATCAGGCGCTCGGTGTTTTCGACGACGACGATGGCGTCGTCAACGAGCGAGCCGATGACGAGAATGAGACCGAAGAGCGTGAGCGTATTGATGCTTAAGCCCAAAGCGGCCATGACGGTGAAGGTGCCGATCAAAGAGACCGGAATCGCCGCGGCCGGGATGAGCGTAGCCCGCCAGCTCTGCAGGAACGCCCAGGTGATGAGAATCACCAGCAGAAGGGCGGAAAGGATGGTGACAACCATTTCCTCCATGGTTGTCTGAATGAATTTTGTCGGATCGTAGGCGGGACTCACGGTGACGCCTTCGGGCAGACGCGGCTCCCATTCAGCGAGCTTGGCCTTGACGCGGTTCATCGTGGCGAGCGCATTGGCGTCAGGACTGCGGTAGAGCGCGAGCCCTACGGCCGGTTCGCCGTTGATGGTGGTGCCGCCGGTGTAGCTGCTCGAGCCGAGCTCTACTTGAGCGACGTCGCTCAGACGCACAACGCGTCCGCTCGCGGCATCGCTTCGAAGAATAATGGCGCCGAATTCGGCAGGATCCGCCAGACGGCCGGTCACATTCACCTTGTAGGTGACGGAATCTGAAGATCCTTCACTGCCGACATTGCCCGGCGCAGCCTGAATGTTCTGCGCATTGATGGCGTTTGTTACATCGCTCGTGCTGATGCCCATCCCGGCCATGCGCACCGGATCAAGCCAAATGCGCATCGCGTACTCGCTCTCGCTCATCATGCTCGTCGAAGAAACGCCGTCGACGCGGGCAAGGTCGTCTTTAAGCGTTTTGTCAACGTAGTTGGCGAGTTCGTTCAGATCCATCGACGCGCCGTTGGTGCGGAAGACGAACATGCCGAGCGTGTCGCTGCCGCGTTTTTCCACTGATACGCCGGTTTTCGTCACTTCGCTCGGCAGCTGGGCATCGGCGCGCTTGACGGCATTTTGCAGATTAACGAGCGCAATGTCACTGTCGGTCCCGGTTTTGAAGGTGACTTGACAGTTGTACGTGCCCGAATTGGAGCTCGTCGACGAAAAGTAAAGGAGATCCTCAACGCCGTTGATTTCGTTTTCAATCGGTATGGCAACGGTCTGTGTGACAACGTCCGCGGAAGCGCCCGCATAGGTGGCCGAGATGAAAAGCGTCGGCGGACTGATTTCCGGATATTCCTCTACGGGGAGGTTCCAAAGGGAAATCAGTCCTGAAATAGTGATGACGAGACTCACCACCGCGGCAAAGCGCGGGTGCTCGATGAAAAACTTGGAAAACATCAATGCACCCCAATCAGTTGGACGGCTGCTCGGAGGTGTTGCCGGCAGATTGAGCCGCCGCCTGCAGGACCTTGACGGTTTTCCCTTCGCCCGCCTTCTGCATGCCTTCCACAACGACAACATCGTCTTTTTGGAGCCCGGCGGTGATGAGCTGTAGGCCGTTCACCGCACGGCCGACCTCCACTCGGCGCTTTTGAGTCTTGGCCGCGCCGTCCTGAGGTGCATTCACTACCCAGACGTAGGCGCCTTCGGCGTCATGCTGCAGAGCCGAAGGCTGCACGGCCGGGAAGAGAGAATCGGGCTTTGAGAGCGTAATGGTGATCGTCACCGTGCTTCCCGGGACGAGACGGCCGAGAGGATCCTTAAATTCCGCAGCGGCATAGAGCGTATCGGTCTTCTCGTCGGCAGCGTTGTCGACCGCGGTGATGCGGCCGATTTCCGAAAGGACGGATCCGTCCGAAAGTTCCGCCTGCACAGCGGCCGATTTTTGAAGCTCCGCAATACTGCCGAAGAGCCCGGCAATGTCCTTCATCGAAAGCGCTGCGCGGACTCGAACGGGGGACACCGACACCAGTGTGGCGAGGGTCGTGCTTGCTGAACCGGCGGCCGTCACGTAGTTCCCGGCCGAGTAGTTGGTGAAGCTCATGCGGCCGTCCATTGGGGCGGCAATCACACAGTGCTTCAGATTGTCTTCGGCAGTGATCAGCGCTGCTTTGGCTGAGGCGAGCGCGGCAGCAGAGGTTTTCGCGGTTCGTTCGGCGGCGTCAAGCACATCGCGGCTCGAGGCCTTCTGTCGTAAAGCGCCTGCTGACGCTTATAGTCGCGCTCAGCATAGAGCGATTCGGCCTGAGCCTGCATGACGGCCGCTTTGGCAGACTCGAGCGCGGCCTGATACTGCACATCGTCGAGACGGTAGAGCACATCGCCCTTTTTGACGAGCGCGCCGTCGGCAAAAGCAACCTCTTTTATTTCACCGGACACTCTGGCTGTGATATTCACCGTATGGAGCGCAGTCACGCGGCCTGCCAATCGGCGGCTCACCGTCTGCGGCAGCATTTCTACGGCTTGGACGGCCACTACAGGGAGTTTGGCGTTTGGCGCTGGGGCAGCCTGTACGGTGCCGAAGAGGCTGGCGGCAAGGCATGCCGTCGAGAGTGCCGCAAGCGTGATAAGGCGGATAGAAGAGCGTTTCATGAGAATTTTGTGTTTCCAAATCAATATTCAGCCTAAAGCCGGCGGTCAATCAGGTCAATCACTGTTCACTGCAGTTGTTGTCTCTCTCCACTCGGTGCGGGCTTTAGCCAGACCGAGCGCGAGGGTGCGGTAAAAGGCGGCGCGGTCTTCGGGCGGCGCCTCTGCAATGAGACTGTCAAGCAGGGCATTCATCATGGCTTCATGGCGATGAATTTGTCTGATGCCTTCATCGGTGAGCCGAATCACGACGGCGCGGCGGTTGTTGGGTGCGGTTGCTCGGTCGATCAGGCCAGCGTCGACCAACGTCTGAACGGTTTGCGATACAGCCCCGGGCGAGAGCGACACGGCCTGAGCCAAGGCTTTGACGCCAAGCCCCTCGGGATGAACGAGCTGAAGCTGATGGAGAATCTTGCCGGGTGCCGTTGGGATAAAGCCGTCGATTTTTTCAGGCTTATGCCGTGTGTCGCGGATTTGTTCGCGGGCGCAGCCGAGTCTAAGGAGGAGTTCAGTAAAGTCGGGCAGATCTGTCCAGGACATGTTGATCCAAAAATAATTTAGCAGCTAAACTATTTTTATTCTAAACATTCTATGGACGGCAGAAACCTTAGGACTGATGCAAAGTGTTGCTGCCCAAAAGGCTCATACAAATAAGCGGCAGCTGAGTGTTCTGTTTGAGCCGCATCCGACGGCTGGATTCGGAGAAGCTCATCCATCGAAGTGCTTTAGAGACAACGTCGTTTTGAGAAGTTTCTCGGACTTCAGAAGCAGCGTCGGACCAGATAAGCGCTTCAGAATGCCTCAAAAGCGGATGAAAGGGATATAATTCGCCGGCAAAATAAATGTAACATACGACCTGCACAGAGCAGGGCGTCCGCAGGAGCAGCAATGCCGAAACGATTAATGCCGACTCGCGACAATCTTCGCAGGAGCCACGGCGCCCTTAATGCTTCGGAAAATGACATTGCGGGCGTTGAGCTCATGCTTTACCTCATCCGCGCGTCCGATGTGATTCGTGAAGAAATCTGCGGCGCACTTCGGCGCGATACCGGGCTCACAGAGGGGAAATTCGCACTCCTGATGATTCTTTATGACATCAGCGAACCCGTGCCCTTGGTTGAGCTTTCCGTGCGCATTGGCGTATCTCCCTCGACCACCTCCATCATGGTGACGCGCATGCTGCAGACAGAGGAGCCGCTCGTTGCCAAGACCGTGGATCCCGTTGATGCCCGCTCGGCCTTGATTTCACTCACGCCCGCCGGCCGCCGCCTGTTGGAGTCGGCCATGCTCCCGCATTTCAACCGTGTCAGTGATTTCGCCAAAACGCTCTCCAGTGCGGAACGCGAAACCATGATTGCGCTCTTAAAGAAACTCGTGGCCGGACACTGACACGATCTTTGCTTATTCCCACGACTTTGATGCCGTTCGGGGTTCTCCTGAAGCGGCCTGCGTTTTCTTTTGCTCAACACTTTGCCGACAAAATAAAATGAATCTCTCCAAAAAGCAGCTTAGAGACATCACGCGCACCGCACTCGGATTTACCGGTGTGCTCTGCGCAGCAGCCGCATTGATCTGGCTGGGAAACCGCAACGATGCCGTGACGAATGCTGAAAGTCTCAAGGCAGGCATTCTCACAGCGCATCAGGTGAAAGCGGCTTTCGAAACGGTGAGCGGGCGTCTCGTTGACCGTCCGATTGAAGAAGGCATGACGGTTGAAGCGGGCGCGAAGCTCCTCGCCATTGACGGCACAGACCTTGGGCTTTCGATTCGTCAGACTGAGGCGCTGATTCATCAGGCCGATGCGCAGATAGCTGCCGAAGAGGAAGGCATTCGGCTTGCGCTTGCCGAAGCGAATACTGAGGAGCAAACCCTCTGGCGTCAGATTGAAGCGTCTGAGGCGGCCCGGAAGTCGGCTTCAGCAGAATGGCTTCGCGCCGAGGCCGATTGGAAGAGAGCTCAGCGGCTCTTGCCGCAGGGGGCGATGGCGCAGTCGGATTTCGATGCGCTTAAAGCCGCAGCGGCATCTGCGCGCGAAGGACTCTCGTCGGCAGAGCGTGCCGTGGATGCAGCCTGCGTCGGGGCTCGTGCTGAAGACCGTCAAAAGCTTTCGCGCACCGGATCGGCTGAAGGCATGCGGCTCGATGCGGTGGTCAACGCCCGTCAGGCTGCGGAAAACCGACGCATCAGCCTGGAGTCGCTCAAAGCCGGGCGTGAGGCTTCCGCTGCTGCCCTTGAGCAGCTCAAAGTCAACCAGAGCCGCCTGACGCTTAAGGCGCCGGAAAAAGCCAAAGTGCTCGAAGTGCTCTATGAAAAGGGAGAACTGGTTTCCCCAAATGCCCCGGCCGTGCTGCTTGAATCCGAGCGTCTTTATTTCGACATCTACGTCGCCGAAAACAAGGTGAAGGACTTTCAGGAGGGCGCCAAGGTGACATGCTGGTCTCCCGCTCTAAACCAGGATGTGCGCGGGACCGTGCTTTCCGTGACCGCTGCGCCCGATTTTGCGGACCTCAAAATGGTGCGTGAACGCGGCCAGGCGGATCTGACGCTCTTCAAAGTCCGCATCAATGTTGAACCGGCCGAGGGGCTCCTTACCGGCATGACGCTGGAGGTGAAGCTGTGATTCGCCGATTTCTGCGCATTTCCCGCAGCATTCTTGAAGAATGGACTGCCATGTTTTCCGGGCGGTTTCCGCCCTACCACAAGATGGGCATTGCGGTTGCGCTGATTACAACCGCCGCATTTTCCATCATTCTTTCCCACGACGTGGTTTTCGAAGCGCCCGTGGCGGTGATCGACCTCGATCAGTCACGCTGGTCGGCGCAGCTCATTGAAAAACTCAATGCCTCGCCCTATATGCAGGTTGAGCGCGTCGTGCATTCCCCGGCAGATCCCCGCCGAATGACAGCTCACGACCGAGTACAGGCCGTGATTTTCATTCCGAAGGATGCGCAGGCGTCCTTGCTTCGCGGTGCTCAGACCGTCCGGCTCGGCACCTATCTGGACGACTCCAATACCGCTCAGAACGGGGAACTCATTTCTCAGCTTAATGAAATCACGGCTGAGCTCAGTGCTGAAACTGCGGTTTCCCGTCCCGGCGGCGTCTCCGCACTCGGACAGACAACTGCCGGCACCGAGGCGCTCCTTTCGCCGCTTCGCATGGGGTTTCGTTATCTCGCGAATCCCACGGGACAGGGTGCAACCGGAACGGTCATCAACTTTTTGCTTTTCTTCTCGCTCATGTTCCACGGCCTCACGAGCCTCATGATCATCGGGCGGCTGCGCGTCACTGGAGTGTGGAATGCGTCGGTGCTCTCGGGAAGTCTGGTGTCGTTTCTCTTGCGGGGCGTCCCTTATGCGCTTATTTATACGACGGTGGTGACGACCGCCATATCGGTCCTCACCACATTCGGGCAGCTGAGGTTCGCCGGCAGTATTTGGCAGTTTGTGCCGGCCCTCTTTTTGGGCGCCATGGCCAATACTTGGGTGGCCTATCTGCTGTCATGGAACTGCAAAAACCCGGGCGAAGGCGCCGGGCGCATGATCTTTCTTGTGCCGGTCGGTTTTATCCTCGGCGGCGCCACCATGGCTGTCGGCTTTCTGCACGGATGGGTAAAGTTCGCCTCTTTCGGAATTCCGCTCGTCTGGATCTTCAATTTCTGGCGCGACATTGGCCTGCGGGGCATTGACTGGGCGGGTATGGCGGATTTATGGGGCTGCTTCTTCGGGTACCTCACCTTCATTGCGCTCTTGGTCGGCATTCGCTTTTGGCGTGAGGAGGTCAAAATGATGGCCGACAGGAAGGACGCTTGGGAAACCCTGCGCGACGTGGAAAACGCACCGGCCGAGCCCGACCCGTTTCCAGATCCGGACGGCCGGCGCGGTGAACCCATAGCGCTGCGGCCGACCGCCAAGTAAGTGCGGCTTGCGCTCTTTACCCAAAAGCCCCGCAAAAAATCCCCGGCCTGCCTTGGGGCAGCCGGGAATGAAATGGCCGCAGTCCTTCGATGGAGGAGGAACCGGACTGCGGCGCGGAGCGCAGGGATACGTACGCTTTAGGCTTCTTTAGTTTCCTTAAAGCCGGTGACGTATTTGCCTGCCATGAAGCCCGACGTATGGGCGAAGCCGCAGGCGTTGCCGCCGCAGTAGAACGCACCGTGAACGCCGGCCACGGTTTCGCCGGCAGCATAGAAACCGTTCACCGGCTTCATGTCCCAGCCGAGCACCTGGAATTCCTCCGTGACGCGGACGCCGCCGCAGGAGAGGTTGTTCCACGGGAACATGCGGATCATGTAGTAGGGGCCTGCGCCGATCTGCCACTCCTGATCCGTACGGCCGAATTGGTTGTCGACCTTGGTCTCAACGGCTTTGTTCCAGATTTCGATCTGCTTTTTCAAGCCTTCAAGGCTGACGCCGCTTTCCTTGGAGAGCTCTTCGAGCGTGTCGCACTTCCAGAGGTTTTCCTGCTTCTTGAATTCAGCGAGAACACGTTCTTCGGACCAGGAGGGAAGACCCACGAGCGCCGAGAGCTTGATCTTTTTAAGCGTACGCTCCCAGGTCGCCTGATCGGCGAGCACGTAGTGGCAGCCGTCGGGGTTCCCAGCAAGCTTAGGCGTGACGTGACAGATGCCTTCGCGTTCCGTAATGAAGCGCGCACCGTTCTTGTTGATCAGGATGCCGCCCTGACCGGTGATGAACCACCAGCGGCAGTAGGGGCCGCTGCGGCCGTTGACGACAATGCCGCAGGGGTATGAAGCGATGTACTGCATGTGCGAGAGCGGCGTGCCCACATCACGAACGGCGACCATCATGGCCGAGCCGTCATTGCCTTCGCCGCCGATGGCAACGCCTTTGCCGGCCACCGAAGGCACCCAGCGGTCCAGGGATTCAGGCGTACCGGTAATGCCGCCGGTAGCCATCACGATGCCCATTTTGGCTCGGCAGTTGATGAAGTTGCCCTCACGGCCGCACTGAACGCCGACCACGCGGTTGGCAGCTTCATCGAAGTACATTTTGACGACCGGCATGCGGTGATGCACTTCAATCTTGCGCGCTTTGATTTCTTTTTCGAGCACGTCAATGTAATCGCGCCCTTTGAAGGAATCCTGTCGATGCGCGCGAACATTCGTGTGGCCCGCATAAGGCTCAAGATGATGGGCAGCCAGGCCGTGGTCTTCGAGCCAGTCAAAGGCTTCGCCCGAATGCTTCGTGAAGCCGTAGACGGGTTCTTTCAGGGACATGTGTTCGCCGTAGGCGATGATGTCGTCGGCAAAGGCTTTCCAGTCGTCCTTGATCTTCGGATCGGCTTTCTGCATGCGTGAGCCGCAGGCGGTAAAGAGTCCGCCGCAGAGGTTGGTGCCTGTATGGTAGGAGGAGCCGCCCTTATTGAAAACGACGACTTTGGCGCCGCGGTCATGGGCCTGACAGGCCGCCATCAGACCTGCGCCGCCGGCGCCGAGGACGACGACATCGGCCTCCATGTCCCACTGGGCAGGGATTTCTTGCTTAACGCTCGCCGCATGAGCAAGCGGTGCGGCGGGCCGCTGCCGCAGCAGCTGCGCCGAGGAAGGAGCGGCGGGAAAAATTCTGTGCGTTCATGACGGTTACCACTTGAAGTTCAGGTTGAAGGAATGGCAGTCGTTGCATTCCAGACGCGATTTGCCGTGAAGGCTGTGGCAGTTCGTGCAGTCCTCTTCGCCGCGGTGACTGAAGTGAGGATTCGGCGTGAGCTTGGCGGTGCGTTCGGCGATTTTGTCGTAAGAGCCGTGGCAGCTTAAACACGTTTCCTTAGGCGGCGCAGTCATTTCGTTTTTGTGGCACGTCGAGCAGGGAAGCTTTGCGTGCGGGCCATTGATTTTGGACGGCATGCCGGCCGCAGAGGCGGCGCCGGCGGCGAATGCCGCGAGCACGCCGGCTGCGAAAAGCGCGGTGAGCTTGTGGGTCAGGGCCATGATGAGTCTCTCTTTATAGGGGTTTTTAAACCGCGGATTCCATCCGTTTCGGTTGTCGGGAATGCTTGAGAGAAAAGCTCGGCGACGAAAGCCGCTTGGAGCTCCCCTTAAACATTCCTTATTGAAGCCATCCTAGTAAGACCCTCTCCCAATGAATACATCCCGCGGGAGGTAGTGGGATTAGGTAGTAAAAACCCATCCAAAGAAGTACTAAGGGTGAGTGAATGGTCTCTCGGTATTCACTTCTGGCATCACAAAAACCATTGTTGTCAATGCCGATGAAGAGACTCGTCGATGAAAAGAAGAGAGTGCATTACGAACGCTGTTCCAATAAATCAATCAAAGAGCATGTTGCTGGGCAATGGTACCGAGCATTTGCTATAGCGCTCTTATCGAATAATGAAGTTGAATGAATAGCTTATTCATTCTTTGAATGGGATGAGTTATTGAAATGTCAAATGGCAATAGACTCCCCAAGTCTTAAGTCCTCATCGCTGAGCGGATTAGAGGGTTAGAATGTGCTGTTAACCCAAGCAGTTGGGTTACAGATATGAAATGATGCTAATGAGGTGAGCAATGGATATTGTTCGTCAATGCGGCATTTGGATTGGGGATGCCTGTTAGATGATCTGAACTTCAGTCAAAACACCGGCATCTCTATTCAATAGAGGGGTTTTATAAAGACCTTTTTAAATAGATCATATCCGCCAACTGTTTGCCGTCTTCAAAAATAGGGTGGTCATAATGGTCTCTAAAGAAATTCTTGACCGTATGCGATTTTTGAAAGCCGCATTTTTCATAGAAGAGGAGTGTCGCGGGGCTGTCTCCAGTGCCCACATAGAGCTCTTTGCCTAAGTGTTTGTAGTGATCCGCGATGAGTGAAATGAGACGCTGACCATATCCTTGGCGCTGATACTTTGGAACCGTCACGAAATTTTTAATTTCATACACGCCGGGGCCTTCCTCCGTCACTACGCAAAGCGCCTTCAGGTCGTCATCACGCAAGGCAAACATCTCGCCGCGAGAGAGATATTTCTCAATCATGCGAACATCTTCATCCGCAATGAGGAGCAGGTCCATGTAGAGCGCTTTGTGGTCATCCTTGATCTTTACGAGTTCCATGCTGTGTTTCCCTTCTTTGGCGCTCCTCTTTAGAGAGTTATTCCATTTTAATTAGGAAAAGCGCCTCCCTTGAAGACATCAATATGCCGCCTTATATCGTGACGCATCTCTTCGATAAACGGCCCTCCTTTGTGCCGGAAGGCAGACCTTTCTTTCCTTTTGGAGGGCAGCGGCTATTGGCAATGGGTTTGACCGAATGCTGCGGCATTCGTTATGCGCCATATGAGCGGCATGACCTTACGGTTATCTCTTTGTTTTGATGTCATAACCAAGGTCCATCGCAGTTTCAGGATGTCATTCTGAAGCCTTAAGCTGAAGCGCAAAGCTTTTCGTCAGGATTGAGTGCCTCTCAAATCCTATCAAATGAAAATACGGCGCCGCTCAGCATAAAAACTGAGTGACGCCGTTATTAGATTGAGTATTGACTGAGAGTCAATGCATTCAGAGAGAAGGCGCTTCTATTCCATGCAATGCGGCAAACTTAACGGAGGAGCTCGGGTGATGGTTCACGCCCAAACCACTTCTTGTAGATGGCACTGAATTCACCGGACGCCTTCAGGCTCGCGAGTCCTTTATTGATCTTTTCGAGCAGGTCCTTGCGGCCTTTTTTGACGGCAATGCCGAGATCTTCGGCTGCGAGTGAAATGGAAAGCGAGTCGACCTTGCCGGCACCGGCAGTGACGGCATAGTAGTCGTTGGTCGGAATGTCATTGAGTACAGCATCGACGCCGTTGTTAATGAGCTCCAGGAAGCAGTCGCTCAGCGTATTGAAGACGCGTACCTGCGCATGCGGAATTCGTTTGGCGGCAATTTCGCCGGTCGATCCGATCGTTACCGCAAGCCGTTTGCCTTCGAGATCTTTTGCGCTTTGAATGCCCTGATAGCCTTTGGCGACGACAATGCCCATGCCGGCAATGTAATAGGGGTCCGAGAAGTCAACGCTCTTGGCGCGTTCCGCTGTAATCCCAATGTCATTAATGGCAATGTCAATCGTTCGGGTCTTGAGGGCCGGAATCAGACCGTCAAAGGGAATGTTCTCCACTTTAACGCTGAAGCCCGCCGTGCGGCCGATGGCACGGATGATGTCTACGTCAAAGCCCACGAATTCGCCTGTTTTGGAATCCTTGAAGCCAAAGGGCGGGTAGGCCGCATCCATGCCGGCCACCAGAAGCGGCAGATCTTCATCCGCCGTCTGACTGGCAGCTGCGGCAGCGAGCGGATGGATCGTCAAGCCGGCGAGACCGGCAAGTGCAAACTGGATAAGACGGCGTTTGTGCATGTGATTTCCTTTTTTTGAGCATTGATGCGCTTTAAGAAGGAAGCATACTGATTCAATGCACTTGGAGCTGCAGGCCTTTTGCGGTATTGCGACCCTTGTCAAAGCGTCCCGCAGAGGCGGGACGACCGATAATCACGGACGGCTGACGCTATGGTCCGGGCAGTTGATGAGCGCCGAGCGGCTGGTGTTTGGCGCTTCTATATCAGCGGGGACGGAGGCTTTTTTGGCTTCGCAGCGCCGCTTGAGTCCCGGCGATTCGTCCGAAGACGAAACAATCCGTCAGGGCGCAGCCGCCCAGACGGGTGCGGCCGTGAACCCCGCCCGTTGTCTCCCCGGCAGCATAGAGACCCGGAATGGGGTGATCATCGCGGTCAAGCACCTGTGCTTTGGGGCTGATGGCAATGCCGCCCGAGGTGTAATGAATGGAAAAGCGTTCTTCGCCGTAATAAAAGGGCGGCGTGTCGATCGTCTGCGCCTGCGCGGGCATCGGGCGGTTAAAGTCTTGGTCCCAGCCGCTCTTGACGGACTGGTTCCAGCGGTCAATGGAAGCCCTGAGGGTCGTAAAGGGCACCTGCAGCGCTTTGGCAAGCGCTTCGAGCGATTCAGCGCTTGCCACCGTTCCGCTCATCAGCTTGACGGGGAGCGTCGCGCCCTTATTGCTCTTGACGTCAGAAACAACCCACAGCCGGCCTTCGGGCTGAGCTTCGACAGCGCTGCGGATAACATCAAAGGTTTCACCTTCGGAGACGAAGCGGCGGCCCTCTGCATTGAGCCAGACGTCTCCGCCCACGAAGTCAGTGAGGCGCCCACCGGTAAAGGGCACCACTTCGACGGCAGACATGTCAACGAGCTTGGCGCCCGCGGCCTGCGCCATCAGAATGCCGTCGCCCGTGGAACCGTCGAGCAGCTCGCCGCGGGGGTTCGCGGTGGTCGGCGTCTGCGGATCAATGTCCGGGCGGAATGCGGCAATCATGGCCCGGTTAGCCGTGAAGCCGCCGGCGGCAATGATGACTGCCGGCGTACGGATGAGGAGCATGGGGCCCTCCGGGCGTTCGGCAAAAATGCCCGCAACGGCTGAGCGCGCATGTCCGTCCAAAGATTCCGCCGCCGCAAAGAGGAGCGACGATGCGCTCGTACGGTAAAGAATGCGCCCGCCCAAGCGATGGTAGGCGCGGTTGAGGCACTGTACATAGTCGTAACCCGCCTGTGCAGAACCCGTGGAATAGCTCCAGGCGCCGGGCGAGCCCACGGCGCGATAGGGCGTTTTCATCCAATTGACGCCGTGTTCGGCTAGCCATTCAAATGCTGCGCCGGATTGGCGCGCCAGCGTTTCAACGAGCGCCGGATTGTTTTCGCCGGCCCCGGCAGTCAGCATGGCGTCAATCAGTTTGTCGACATCAGCGCCGAAGACGGCCGACACTGAGCCGGAAGCGAGCATCGTATGACCGCCCGCAATGGCCGCTTTCTCCAAAATTACAACCTTGCGCACGCCTGCTTCCAGTGCGGCGAGACCGGCTGAAAGGCCGGCGGCGCCGCTCCCGACAAT
>ENA-OPRW01001694-OPRW01001694.1-human-gut-metagenome-genome-assembly--contig:-NODE-1694-length-14178-cov-6.789351_pt1 | contig 14178 bp, 12 predicted proteins | sample MGYA00241898_ERZ501890 | MGnify/ENA primary metagenome ERZ501890 (study PRJEB25962, sample SAMEA2042216) | human gut metagenome | biome: human gut; feature: human-associated habitat; material: faeces... | reverse complement strand
GCTGTGGAGCGAGTGACTACTCAACTTGTCTATGCGAAGGAAGAACTCGCCAGTGTCAAAAGTTATAATACTACACTTATGGAAATGTACAATGATTTGAAGGCTCGTTGGAATGCCATTTGGCAAGAGCCTGAAATGACAGACGCATGGAGACGAGTAGAAGCACGTAAGGAGAAAGAAACAAAAGAAAAGGCTCGGCAAGAAGCCGAAGCCAAACGTGAAAGCATGGCTCGGCAAAATAGATACATAGGAGTGCTTGACAAGTTCATCCATGAGGGACATAAAGCTTTATCATCCTTTGCAAAAACAGATAGAGTCAACTTCAACGAGAAAGAATCGGCTTTCATATACTATGGCATTATGGCATCTGCTGTAAAGCATAATATTGGATTGGACTCTAAACCCTGTATAGATTCGGCAGCAAAGAGGTTCTTATCTGATATGTCTTGGCATGGTTTTACAGACTTCAAGCAAGAATGTGTTACCAGTTGGACAAAACTCTTCGCCACGAATGAAGTTCAGTTCACAGACAACGCCATTGACAACTTTCTCGCTTTTGTTGACCACATGTCATGTAGCGCAGACACATACGTTTCACTTGGCGGTTCTAATGGGTGCGCTGACCAGTTGACGAATTGGGATGGAACACAAAAAGTGGGATTGGGTGCGGTTCTAAGAAAAAAGCCAAGAAGCTTCTCACTATAAGTTAAAATAATGAGTATAAGAACTTGCTTTGTTTGAAATTAGACAAAGCAAGTTCTTATACTCTAATCAAGGAAGTGTAGAAGCATCTATTTCCAATGGCTTTAATTCATCGAAAGTGCGATTCACAGAATCTAAAAATACGATTCTTTTGACATCAAACATTTTGCAATTATCAACAAAGGATTTTCTTCTCCATAAACATGGTATAGCTTTGCGAGTATTTGTATCATCAAACCCTTTATGGCATTTAACCAAAACATGGTCAGCCATAGGAGTTACTGTAAACAGACCTTTCCATTCAGAGTATCTTGCTGACATTTGTTCTATTAGAGTATTAAGCGATAATGCTATGACTCTTTCACCAGTTCCAGCTTGTTCTGGCTTATTTGTGACAGGTTCTGTTGATGCAAAATTATTATTGTCTTGCTTTATGGCTAAACTGAAAACGATAGATGCAAATTCTGTAAGGTCTTCTTTATCTGCAACAGTAACACCTGTGTTGTTGCGCTTTTGTCCTGAGATTTCAACTATCATACACCCACCAAAAGAAGCTTCCAGTGTAAAGTATCTTGTTTGATGATATTTTTTATCAACAACAATTATTCCAGCCTTTGCACTTGATAAGGTAAACGGCTCTGGGAACCGAATTATTATCATATGCTTATCTTGATAGCTTTTGAAATCAGTACCAGAAATCGTCATCTTTTTCCATTTTATGATATTCTTGCTGTCATCGGCAAAGTTCATGAAAGTTGAGACGTTTTCCAATTCTGTCAATGGCATATTTCCAGTGTTGAATGCATTCAGAACTTTTGGAACAATGTCAAATGCTAAAGCATAGTTAGCCCTTTGTCCCTCTAATGGGTCTTTTTTCTTAAAAGGATTCCACATAGTCATTATCATTTAGTTGCTTTGGACAGGAATAGATATTTGCGAAAAATGTGTACTATCATCCCATTGAGGAATCTCAGTTATGTTAATATCAGGTAAGAGAAAATCCTCTTTGTTAGGATGTTCAGCCAATATAGCCTCGTCACTTATCGTAAGTCTTGAACGTATCTTTTTGAAGAATTTTACTTCGGCATATTCTATGCGATTGTCTGCTTCAATTGCTTTGATGGCAAGTGACACTATTAGTAACTGTTCTGTTTCATTCAAATCCACAGAATTTAGTTCTTTAAGATAAGATTGCAAGAACATTCCACCTTGCTCATTGATTTCTGTAATCCATGAGTTGAGGTACTTCTCTGAATCAACATCGTGGAAGATGTTGTCTTTTGCGCACAAATCTTTAACCATATCTACTTCCTCTGTAGCAATATCTCCATCACAAGCGATGCAACAGAAAATGGTTTTCAAGTATAATTCTTCTTTTGTCATAACAGTAATTATTTAAACGTTAAAACCTATACGAGGTCTATCATCGGACTTCTTCATTTCTTCACCATTCATCATAGCTCGAATGCGCTCGTATTTGCGTAATTCATTGTTGCTAAGTGAAGGAGCAGTGTTTGTAATTGCAACTTTCAATAGCTCCATTGTTATTTTGCTATGTTGGCGAAGTGCATTTCGTGACGCATCATTGACTATCAGTTGTATATCGGCTGAGACATAACCTTGGGTCATATCAGCTAATTGATGATAGTCTAATCCAAAATCGTAAGGGCGTTTTTTCAAGTACAACCTGAACAATGCTATTCGAGCTTCTAAGTCAGGCACACCAATGTAATACTTTTTATCCAAACGACCCGCGCGCAAAATCGCAGGGTCAATCATATTTGGATAGTTGGTTGCCCCAATAATGAATATGCCTTTTTCTCCAGTTCTATCCATTTGAGCCAACATCTCATTCACTGCACTTCTTGACATTTCATGCACGTTCCCATCATCTCGATTAGGGACAAGTTCATTCATCTCGTCAATGAAAATCACGGTTGGTGCGTTCTCCTCAGCCTCTTTAAACATCTTGGCAATATTCTCTTGCGTAGCATTAACATAACGGCTCTTTAGAGTAGCTGGCGTGATGCACATAAAGTTGAATCCGACCTCTTCTGCAAAGTGTTTTGCAAAAAATGTCTTTCCACAACCAGGAGGACCATACAGCAACATCCCATTTGGAATAGTTACACCATAACGATGGTATTCTTCGGGATTGTGAAGAGGTTCGATAACTTCTTCACGCATTTGTTGTTTCAACTCTTCCATTCCAGCAACTGCGGCAAAACCTTCACCTCTCTTTTTGATAGCGGAAGAAACTGGCGTATTGTCGGATTGCTGTTGTGATAAAATCTTACGTTTCGTAGATTGGCGTTCTATCTTTACATCTCCGTCAATAGCCTTTATAAACTCATCTGCACTTTGAAATCTATCTTCGCTATCATAGCTTAAAGATTTTGCTATCACATTCAGCAGTTGGTCGTCAAGTTCATACTTATCCTCTTTTGTGAGTACAAGTTCTTTGTCTCGTTCTGCCAAGATGGAATCAATAACATCTTGCCCACGCTTTCTTGAAAAATCTAAAAACCAAGGCAACTCTCCATAAAGGAGATGGTACATCAACACTCCAACAGAATAGAGGTCTGTCTGAATAGAACATACTCCAGAAAAACGTTCTGGCGCAAGATAGAATGGATTTAATTCATCCAAGTCTGGCTTGGCTGGTGACTGGTTCAAGAATCTTGCATATCCAAAATCTATAAGTTTCAAATCCTGTAATTCTCCAACGAGATTAAGGAAAACGTTTTGTGTCGTCACCTCATTATGGATAACAGGAATTGGCTGTGAATGCAGAAATGACAATGCTGACAATACCGCCTTTGCTATTGTTTTTATCTCATAAACGCTGATTTCAGCGTCACGGATAATTCTCTGTGACAAAGTTTCTCCGCTTACAAATTCGGTGACGAACCAAGCATATTGACTTCCGTTCATCATCATATTGCCAGAGTCTATAAACTGACAAAGATTATGGTGATTCAATAGTTTGGCAATTTCAACCTCTATCACTCGACCATTATCATCAATCTGATTACGATTGAGTTTTGAGTAATTGATAAGTTTCAAGAAGCGTGTCTTGCCACTTGTATCTTTTACACGATAGGTTTCCGCATAAGACCCTTGCTTATGCGGAAACGCTACTGTGTATGAACCTATTTTATCGTTCTTCTTGAAATGCATAAAAACTATATTTACTATTTCAATAAACCACCAGCATTGACTGCTTCTTCATTCGGCATAAGGTCAATAAGACCACATGCTATTGGGTGAAGTTTGTCAACAGACGGCTGATTGTTAATCTCTTCCAAACCTCTGTTGATAAGTTGGCGAGCTCGTGACGCGTCTTTCCAACGAATTGTTCCAAAACGATTATGGCAATCACGGATAAGTCCCATGCACTGATATACCAAAGTTAAATGAACAAACAAACTGCTGATTTGATCAAGGATTTCACGACCAAGTTTAGCATCCTTCACTCGAATGACATTATCTACTTGACTACGGATTTGATTGACCAATTGAGCTGACTTGTCATTACCTAAGTCGTTTTGTGCTTTCTCCAGTCTGTCAAATTCTTCTCGAAGTTCTCTTTCTACACGTTGCCATTCTGTACTATCGTCAAGCTCCTCAATTTTTCGTAGAACTTCCTTTAAATTAGATTGAGTACGCATAGGGTCGTTACCACTTGAAGCTAATTCTTTTACGGCATCAAGTTCTTTATTCAACTCTTCGACAGAGATACCAGAAGAAAGCAATGCCTCTATACTTCTTTGAGCAGAACCCAATTCTTTGTTTACCCACGAAATAGCATCCTCAGAAGACTCACGTTTGCTTAAGTCAAGTTCTTTTTTTACCGTGAAGTCTACAGATGGGAAATACACCTCCATTGTCATCATTTCTGAGGAATCAACATGCAGAGTGATTTCCACATTGGAATCTTCTGGGATGAGCTGTTCAACGTCATCACCAGTAACAACCACATTAGATATTTGCGTATTTAATGCAGCTGTTTTTCCTTCGGCTTCTAAGCCTGATACTTGATAAACAGGTATAGACAACACGTCAGTAGAAACTCCTGGGCGCAATGCCTGTGTTGTTTTTCTATCAGGCACAACACCTACGGCAGGCAGAGGCTTGTTCTTTTCTAACCCTTTGGCTGGTAAGAATACACCACGCTTCTTGATGTCATTGTAAACTGCTATACCTATATTATAAGGAAGAGGTGCGGCACCTACTTTGACACCTTGGATAATGGTAAATTCAGAAGGAAAAACCTCAACAGCATTGCCTTGCTGATTATAAGCCTTTACTTTAAATGTGTTTGGCTTACCTTCAAGCAAGAATGCCTCGATAACATTGCCATTTGTATCTACAGAAGTTCGGTCACTTCTCCATGCTCCATCTGCACGTTGCAATTCGACAGATAACTCGTTAGGACTATTGTTCCCTGTCTTTTCCTTGTCAATGCTGATGCTTACCCATTCTGATGATTCGACCGATGTTGATTCATAGCCAACTTGCAGGAACACAATATCCGCCTTTGCTTCCTTTTTAATTTCAGCCTCATTAATATTTGCGTCTATTGTAGAAGCATAAAGAGCAGCACCACGTGCAACTGCGGTCATTGGGTTAATACTGGTATCAACATTTTGCGTAACTTCTTCTTTCAACATATCACGAATTATTGGCGAATAGGTTGGTCCACCAACAAGTATGAGGGAAGACAAGTCTTTTCCAGTAAGTCCATTTCGTTTCAAAAGATTCTTGCAAATATTGACAGCTTTTTGGTACTGTTCGCCAATAGCGTCAATAAGCTGGTCTTTTATAATTGAAATTTCAAGGTCAATATCCTCGCCATTGTCATCTTGTCCCAGGTTTAAGTTGCGGTCATAAGTGGAATAATCTGCGCTGTCAGCAAATGACAATGCTATTCTCAGTTCCTCGGCTGGACCTTTAAGAGCATCCATTAAGGCTTTCTTCTTCCATTCCGTAGTCTCGTATGAAGATAGGGCATAATCTTCTTTCAAACTTGGCATAAGAATTTTGTTGACAACAGCTTCATCAAGATTCTTGCCACCAAGGTAGTTGTCACCTTCTGTATCGAACACCGTCAAAATGCCATCTTCGACCTTAACCAAAGCCGCATCAAAAGTTCCACCTCCAAAGTCAAAAACCAACCATTTGCCATCTTTCTTCTCACTTGACAAACCATATGCCATACAAGCAGCTATAGGCTCCTGTAACAATTCACATTGCTTGAAGCCTGCAATACGTGCCGCCTTCATTGTGGCATCTTTTTGTATTGCGGTAAACATGGCTGGCACTGTAATAACCACCGAATTGACCGTTTCATCATTGATAAGGCTTTTCAGTTCTTTCAAGACTTCTGCAGAAAGTTCTTCTGGGGAATAGCTTTCCTTGGGCATATTCTCATTGGAATACTTCTTGTCAGAACCCATTTCACGCTTAAACTCCAAATATCCACACTCTTTTGGAGGCTCATTCTTGCTCAAAGCCGTGATAGCATCTGAATATACAGAATCTTTTGCTTTCATGCCAATACGCAAGGCACGTTCCCCCTTCTTGTTCTTTGAGAAATAGACACAAGAAGGCAATGTGTCCATAAGGTTTTTAGTCTGTTTGATAACAGACTCACCATTCTCCATTCTGGCTATAGCCGAGTTTGTCGTACCAAGGTCTATGCCATAGTCTATTTTGATTCTTGCCATAGTTATAGTATTTTTAAATGTTTTGACTTACTACGATTTCAGCAGGTTGTATCATCTTACCATTATAATTAACCTGCATCTTAATCATTCCTGTGATTATACGCTTGCCTTCTGGTAAGCTTTCGTCAGGAACAAATCTCGTTTGGAATTGCATGCCATCGTTATATTCCTGTCCAAGCAAACTAATGATTTCGTATCCGTTTGCACGTACATTGTTTATCATGCGGTCTTTTGCTTGAACAAGTTGCTTATAACCTCTTACAGATTTATCCATCTTTGAAAGGTTCGTTTCTATTCTTGCAATTTCATCTGCAAGCTTTACCACAAGTGAATGATCTGGTTCTCCTGTAGCTTTGTTTGATGGTGATACAGAAGCATCAAGTTGTTTTTGAACAATAGCAAGGAGTTGGTTGTCTAACTTTACCGATTCTTCTTGCATTTTAGTTTGAGCTGCTTGTAAAGCCTCTTGTGCTTTACGAACATCACCTATAGATGTCGTACCCAATTTAATCTTCTTAAAAAATGCGAAAACAGTGGCTATTATTGCCATAAGTAGTATGGCTAAGCCACAAGCCCCCCACAATGTGCGTGAAGAAAGTACATTTTCTGTCGCTTGAATCAATTCGTTTGTTTTGTCAATACTATTGACGAGTTCCGACTTGTCTGTTTTTTGATTAGCTACAAGTGTACAGCATTCATTTCGTAGGCTATCTATAGTAGAGACCAACTTCTTATTTGCTGACTGAAATTCCGATATTTGCCTTTCCGTCTTAGCATTCTTTGACGACAAAGCATTAAATTCCTGGCGAAGGTATTCTTTTTGAACCTTTAAACTGTTGACCTCTATTCTCAAAGACTCAACTTTTTTTGAAATATCCTCAGCTTTTAATGTACTAAAACCAAATCCTAAAAGGAAAATTGTGCTTAAAAAATAATATTTCATATTGTTTGCTTATTTAATCTGATATTTTACCCCATATTCCAAAACCGATAATAGCACCAACAATGGCTCCACCAACTCCGCCAACGGCAGCTCCTATGACTAAGCCAAGTCCCCCAAAAATAAGTCCTAAAATGCATCCGTTGTCTGAGCTATTAGAGGTAGTAGAACTTTGTTGTCTGTTTGGTGTTCTATTTGTTGTAGAAGAATAAGAACGTGCTGTTGAAGTTGGTTTACTCTGAGTTGTTCTTGGTGTTGATGTTCTTGGTGTGTAAGTAGATGTAGAGACACCCAATTGTTCACATAACCCTTTTAGTATAGAACGATTCTCGCAGTATCTACCACTCTTATAATCAGCCTCCATATCGAAGCCATCCATTATTTTCGTGGCTTTCCATGCTTCTTCCAATACTGATTTTACATGGGTTATTCCAAGTATAGCCGCTAACTCTGCATTTGGGTCATCCTTGTCTACGCTAAATATGGATTGAGCCTCATTAACCTCAGCGATAACATTACTTAGAGCGTTACCTACTACTTGTGTTGAAATTTTAAGATAATAGGAATTAGATACGCCAAGTTTGCGCTTTATAGACTGAATATGCGGCTTCGTATTATTTAGCAACGTAACAGCATGGCAGATTTTATCTGGTAACAAGCAGTATTTACGCAATTCCTCATGAATAGCTCTATCTTCCACAAAAACTTCAGATGGTGGTAAATTGTCAATAATCCTTTGAAGAATATCAACATTCTCTTTACATCTATCTTTAGCCATTTGTCCTACAGCAATGCTTTTTGCATATTTCTGCAAGCTCATGGCTTTGTGCGCAGCATCAGGCTCTTCAGAATCATTAAAGTAGTCAATTCCGCATTGCAGAATTTCAAGTCCCAACTTATCTGCAATCATTTGGTATTGCAAATCTTTCGTGGAGAGAAAACCTTTTAATTGCAAGATGGCATTCCTTGTATTTCTCCTTAATGTCTCTCCTGCATTTAGTCTTGCGTTTGAACCTTTTCCTTTGGTTTTTTGAGCAATGTTGATTGCCTCTTGTATGCTATCAATAAGAGGCTTAACAGCTTTTTCTCCTATGTGTTCTTTCCATGAGCTATTGGTAATGAAAGGCAAAAGTTTGCTTGCGCCTATTTCATCACAAAGTATATCAATAAATGAAAAAGCCAAGTTTGATACATCAAAATTTCCCCCTGTTCCAATTATTGTAGATACAAATTGGTTAAGGTATTGTGTATTCCCATACAGAACTTCGGCACACATTATGGCAGAGTCATATCTATTGCGTATTAAAGCACACACGATACGATTTTGTAAAGCCGATAAACATTCTCTTTTTTGCCATATTTCCTCAGCTTTATCTATTTCTCCTGCGAAAAGATGATTAAAAGCCACTTCATCTAATGGAGTCGTTTTTATAAACCAAAATTGAGCATGCAAAATTTGGTCTTTGGGCAAGGTAAGTTTAGCTTCGGCATCTGCCGCTGAAGCTTCTGTACGATTAATGGATGAAAGATATTGTGGCACATCTAAAGGAAAAGAAACAGACTTGCCCACCTTCAAAAACGCTTTCATGCGATTGTGATTAGCCAGTCTTTCCTTTGTAGGAGAGTTTGAATAGACTCCTAACTGACGATATGGATTGTTTTGTAGTATATTCATTCTAATTCCGTAAACAATAAAGTCAACCGACTCCCTTGTTGACGAAATCCACTCACTGATACATATGAAAAAGCGCGGAGCCTGTTCTGTCACTCGTTCCACGATCGATAGGCCTTCGCATTGCCCTGTAAGTCGAAACGAGCAACGCCGAAAGCCCCACGCCAGTGTAAGTATATAGAAAGCACTCTTGACAACGAACAATAGAATCGTCCGAAGCCAATGAGAGCTGTATATAATACACCTCATGAGGCGTTCTGCATTGCTTTGTTTTTGACTTACAGTTGAATTTGCGAAGTTCATCGATCGTCAAAACCAAAGCGTACAAAAACGCCTTTTACCATATGTATGTCTGCCCAACCTCTGCCCATCGGGGCTTCCGGTATGGGTATAGACGTTACAAAGATAACACTTTTATCTCGGAAACCACTTTGTTTTGCTGGTAAAGTATGATTTAAGGTCCAATTTAACATTATTAAATATAAATATGTCAAAAAAATCCACTTCCTCGTGATTTTTCTTGTCGAAAAGTTTGTATTATCAATGATTATTCGTATCTTTGCAACAACAGAATCCGCCACGCTTCCCATTTGAACAGCGAACCAGGGCGGGTCTTTTGCTTTTATGGGAACATTAAGATTATACACTAAACAGGCTCTTTCTATTTTCGAACAAATAGAACTACTAAAAAGTAGAGGCTTAAATATTGCTGATTCATCCAAGGCTGCAAAATTTCTTGGTGAGGTCAGCTATTTTCGTTTTGTTCAATACCTTCGTCCTATGGAGGCAGACAAGACTACACATCAATTTAAGCCTAATAGTAGATTTGAAGATGCCGTAGCTCTCTATAACTTTGATATAGAGTTGAGAGAATTGATGTTCAAGGCTGTTCAACGATTAGAGATTGCTTTGCGCACAAAGATTATACAAGAGTTCTCTTTGGCTCATGGACCGTTTTGGTTCTTTGATACAAGTCTTGCTGACGATGAACACAAGTTTATTGAGAATATGAACTCCATAGATAGAGAACTTCAACGTAGCAAGGAGGACTTTATCAAAGAGCATAGGCGCAACTATGACAAGCCGATATTCCCTCCTGCATGGAAAACGCTTGAACTTGCATCTTTCGGCACGCTTTCAAAACTCTATTACAATTTCAGTGACAAGAAGTTGAAGAAGCGTGTAGCTCGTCAATTCAATCTTCCACAGCATGAGGTGTTGGAAAGCTGGATGCGCAGTGTAACTGTCCTGAGAAACTGTTGCGCTCACCACTCACGACTTTGGAATCGCTATCTTTCCAATGCTCCACAAATGAACGCTTCTTTACGTGGTGCATGGGTGAACATTGATGGTGTTGATGCGAACAAAGTATATGCTATAGCTTGTTGTATTGCATATTGGCTTGATTCGATGGGGTATGGATTGGACTTCAAGAATGAACTCAAATCCTTACTCGTTTCTTATCCACAGGTAGACCCGGCAGCAATGGGATTCCCTGAAAATTGGATTTCGGAGCCTCTATGGAGATAACTTTATAGATAAAATACAGATAAGCTTGTCGGTAGTGAAAATTCTTCATTACCGACAGGCTTTCTTCTTGATATATGAACTATTTGATGTAAATGAAAGTTAAATACGTTAAAAAATATCCATTTCGTATCAATATAGAACCTATATTGCCACTTTTCTACCGTTTAGAGCGTATAGTATTGATAATCAACTGATAATAGATACTATTATTTGAATTTATAGTATTTATAGTATTGTAGTTTTTACATAAAGAAAAGATGTTTTGGTAAATCAAGCCTCAAAGACTGCTTTTATTTAAATTGAAAACAAGGATGGATAAGAAACAAATAGTCAAACAGGCATCTCAGCTCGATTCGAAAGAAGATTTGCTGAATCTCCTCAATCGTATCAAAAGAGACGAAATTGAGGAGATGGGCTTAGATGCCTCTAAGTTTCACCCATTCACAATGCGCCACATAAATTATTATTGCAACCCTAATAATGTATTCCACCGATATCGCCAGTTTTATATTAAGAAAAAAACTGGTGGTACAAGAATAATTACAGCTCCAAGAAATCGCAGCTTTATGATGATATTACAAGCTGTAAATGAAATTTTGAAAGCGATATACACGCCTTCAGATTATGCTATGGGCTTTACCGAAGGCAGGTCTGTTGTTTCCAATGCCACTATCCATAAAGGGCAAAACTATGTTTTCAATATCGACCTGAAAGATTTTTTTCCAAGTGTAGAACAATTCCGTGTATGGAAAAGACTTCAATTAAAGCCTTTCAACTTCCCGAAGCAAATAGCAAATATAATTGCTGGTCTTTGCTTCATGCGTCAAACAAGAGATATTATTGACGAGACAAAAGAGCATAAAAATGATAAGAGGTACAAATATGTTTTACCGCAAGGTTCCCCTGTGTCACCAATCATTACAAATATGATATGTGATACGTTGGACAGACGTTTGGCTGGACTAGCACATAGATTTGGACTTTGTTATTCCCGATATGCCGATGACATAACCTTCAGCTCAATGCACTATGTGTATGCACCTAATGGCAAATTCCGCACTGAATTGTGCCGTATAATTTCAGACCAGGGCTTTACTCTTAATGAGGACAAAACACGTCTTCAAAAGGTTGGTGCACGTCAAGAGGTAACTGGAATCGTCGTTAGCAAAAAGCTTAATGTTACGAAAAAGTATGTAAGGGATATCCGCAATATACTTTATATTTGGGATAGATATGGATACACTGCTGCAATAGCTAAGTTCCTTCCTAAATACAAGGCTGCTAAAGGTCACGTCAAAAAGGGGAACCCAGACTTGCAGAATGTTATCGATGGGAAACTCATGTATTTGAAGATGATTAAAGGTGAAGAAGATTCTGTATACATCAAATTATACACAAAATTTCAATCACTCGTAAATCGAGATACATCTCTTGATAAGACTAACACCTATGGTATTTCTTATGTGGAGACCACACCAATCTTAAAATTTGAGCATACTAATGGGACGATAGTTAATTTTGTTCACAATGAAGGAGGTAAACGCCATGCTGAATTTATTCTTGGCGAGAATAAACAATATGCTACAGTCATGTCTATCGTAAAGACAGATGAAGTAAAAGAGAATCTAGCTATATCTAATTGTAGAAATTCTAATGGTGAAATGTTTTGGCTTATTCATAAAACCGACAAAACGACAACGTTCAAGCCGAAGCCTGTTGATATAGATGAATTGAATAATGATTTAGACATACTATTAAGCACATGATATGGATGATAAATTAATGTCCACGATAGACAAAATATCAAGACTTACTCAGCAAAATACCGAGTTTGATATGGAATTGCGAAAGCGACTGGATGTTGCTTCCGCAAATTCTGCTTTGTCAGACGATGAACGTATAAACCAAATTTACGAGTACTGCATCGAAAAAATCATAAGACAACAAGCCATAGAATTTTATGCAGACTTTCCTTTGCAATCTGTAAAGGATACTCTGATTGGAGATTTTGTCCGAATGGAGTTTTTCAGAAGAAAGGATTATTTCGGAGATTTTTGTTTGTCACTTTATCAACAAATAGAGTGCATGACAAACAGTCTGTGCGAAAGAAAAGATTTGTCCGATATTACAGAAAAGATGTGGGGCTACCCAGCATATCTGAAAATAGAAGAAGGCAAGGAGCCGTCCATTTGTAGTAGAGATGATAAAAAACGGACAATTGCCTATTTGTTGTTCTTTGGTAATAACAGACAATCGGGAAACACCAATGCTTTTGAGAAATCAAGAAAATCATTGCAAACTCAATATGCAATAGACAAGATACGTACGATTGTATATTTCTTGGGCTATAAAGCAATGATGAAGGGAATTGACTATAAGTCATTTGTCGAAATCACTTCATTGCTAAATGACATTTATCAATGCCGTAATATGAATCACCGTGGAAACACTCAAAGCCAGTGGGAAAAGGAGACCTTTGACAGAATTATTCCGTTAAAATCACTCTATTATTTTAAATTTCTCGGAGTGTTAGCACAATATGTGGAATATATAAAAGAAGGCTATCCTTATATTCCTACAATCGTAAATTTCTGTAAAACAATTTCACAAAAAAAGATAGAAGGGCCTACTATCAAGCAAGTTGGATTTATAGATCCAGAAGAACTTGCTCGCAGGACAAAGAAACGATGATTATGATTACTCGCCCATAGGTTACATTAAGGCTTTTATGGTGAATAGACAAAATGATGATAATAAGTAGAATAATAATACGCTATAACATATATGAGTAAAATAAAACCAAAAGAATGTCAAAATGTTGAGTTTAAACGTATTTGGAAAGATGAATATTTGAAGTGGATTTGTGGTTTTGCAAATGCACAAGGTGCCGTCATGTATTTCGGTGTAGATGACGACCATAAAGTATGTGGTCTAAAAGAAAGTAAGAAACTATTAGAGGATATTCCTAACAAGGTGGTCAACTACATGGGACTGGTCGTTGACGTTAACCTTTATGAATAGAGTGGTTTTGATTACATTGAATTGGTTGTTGAACCGAGCAATGTCACCATCAGCTATAAGGGTAAGTATTATTACCGTAGTGGTAGCACCATGCAGGAACTTAATGGCATATCCTTACAGCAGTTTTTGCTGAAGAAGATGGGACGTTCATGGGATGACATTATAAACGAACGTGCCACATTGGATGATATAGACTGCAAGGCTATAGACTATTTCTTGAAGAAAGGAATAGAAGCACAACATATTCCAGAGAGTGAGCGAGACGCTTCCACGAAAGATGTAATTGAAAGTCTTGGTCTGCTTGATGACAACAACAATCTAAAGAATGCCGCTATATTCCTGTTTGGCAAGAAGCCACAAAGATTCTTTCCAAGTGTAGTGTTTAAGATTGGCAGGTTTGGAAAGGACGAAGCCGATTTGATGTTTCAGGATGTCATAGAGGGCAATATTATTCAGATGGCAGACTGTGTGATGGAGGCTTTACAGGCCAAATATCTCGTATCACCAGTACGCTTTGAAGGGATGCAGCGTAAGCATCCCATGCAGGCCGTATTGGAAAGCCTCCAATAAAGTCCGAATTTTGC
>ENA-OPRW01001668-OPRW01001668.1-human-gut-metagenome-genome-assembly--contig:-NODE-1668-length-14363-cov-3.373637_pt1 | contig 14363 bp, 10 predicted proteins | sample MGYA00241898_ERZ501890 | MGnify/ENA primary metagenome ERZ501890 (study PRJEB25962, sample SAMEA2042216) | human gut metagenome | biome: human gut; feature: human-associated habitat; material: faeces... | reverse complement strand
CCCCATTGCGGATAGCCGCTTCGATGGCCGCACGAGCGCCTGCGCCTTCCGGGTGCGGGGCGCAGATATGATGAGCATCCGACGTTTCTCCCCAGCCGGCAAGCCGAACTTCAGGACCTTCATCGGGTATGCCGCCAAAATATGCCTGCCCAGTCTGGGCGAGCATCATCAGCAAAAATCCGCCGCCTTCGCCGAGATGCATGCCGGTTCGCCGCGCATCAAAAGGAAGCGCTCGACCGGGGCTTCTGGCGCCCAGAGCCGAAAACCCCGCTTCGGTAAGCGGTGACTCAGCGTCTATTCCTCCCGCTACAACAGCCCGAACTCGACCGGTGAGCAGGAGCCTTGCGCCTTCCAGGATGGCTTTGCTCCCAGCCGTGCAGGCAGTGGAAACGCAATAGGCGGGCCCCGAAATCCCTGCGAGGCGGGCAGTGAGCGCGGCGACAGCGCCGATTTCGATCGGCATCCATTTGTCCGGCGCTTCAGTTTCAGGATGACTGCGCAGGACGGAGACGGTTTCGGCCGTGCCTGCGGCAGTGTTGCCGACGATAAGGCCGATGTCTGCAGGGGCAATGCCCGCCTCGAGCGCTTCGTCAATGAGCGGCAGTGCTGCTGAGGCTGCAAGCCGAAGACTTCTGGCGGGGCGAGTAAAAGCTTTAAGTCCCGTTGTTCGGGCAGCTTCAGCAATGCGCCGATCCGCTTCCGCCAAATCGCTTTCGGGTACTCGCACATCACTCGGAGCGAGCTCTGCGCAAAGGTCTTCTGCCGACGCAAGCTGCCGGAGCGTATCTTCGCAGGAACTGCCGAGCGCCGAGAGCAGTCGTGCACGGCGTATGACGACAGCAGGGCGCAGAGGCTTTTGGGCGCCGGCAGTATTGGAGAGCGGGTCGGGGAAAGAAGTGCGTTGAGTACAGGCCGAAAAAGGCATACCAAAATCCATAGAAGCCATCGGCGCATTATATTGGGCGGCGTGACGGAGTCAGCTCATTCGGGCTGCTGCATTTCGCCGCGCCAAACTGCGTTTTCTGCGTTTGCTGCCCACTTTTTGAAAACTGACCCAATGCCTTTGATTCTCAGCCTTAAGAAAGCCGCCGCTGCCGGCATCTCATTACGCTTTATCCGTGTTCCTTTTGGGGAGGGTCTCCCTCTCGCACTGCGCTGCTGGATGCTCACCGCGGACGCTGACGGCATTCTCGGTCTTTCGTCAGTTTATTCGCAGGGCTGTATGGCCGATGAGGCAGCCGGGACGCTCTTAGCGAGCCGGCCAACGCCCGCTTCAGCCGCTGGAGAATCATATTTGGCGGCAGCCGCGGATCGACTCCATGCGTGGTGGGCCGGTGACGGGAGTGCTCTCAATGATGCGGATAAACTTTTTTCCAAACAGCTCCCAGGCACGGACTTTGAAAAGAGTGTCTGGGCGGCCGCGAGGCGGGTGCAGCCTGGCTCGTGCGCGTCCTACGGCGATATTGCGGGGGTAATCGGTGTGCCGCGAGGGGCTCAGGCTGTCGGGAACGCGCTTCGCCGCAATCCTGTTTTGCTGATGACCCCTTGTCATCGCGTGCTTCCGGCATCAGCGCTTGAAGCGGCTAAGCGGGCCAAACGACTCGGCGGCAAACCCTATGAAGCCGTCGGCGGATTTTCGGGGGCGATGACCGGGCCCCTTACGGATCTCAAGCGGCACATGCTGATATGGGAGGCCGAGCGCTTTGGCTCCGCCGAACCCGCATTGTTTTAAACGATGATCTGCCGGTCACCTTATGGCTCGGCAAATGTCTGCAGGCGCTCGAGAACACACTTCAATAGGCCGGACTCGGCCGCCGAAAGAAAGGCGCCGTCATGGATGCGTTCTTCGCGAACAATCTTTTTGAGAAGCGCAGCGGCGCCGGCAAACGAAAGTTCAGCAATATCCTTTGCGCTCGGACGTGCGGCAAAATTTTCGGGAAGTGCATTTTCAAGCATCTTCGCTGGAAAATGTGAGGTCCAGTCTTCCACGGCCTGCCAAAAGTTGACTGCAGCACGGTCATAGGCCACAAAGAAAACTCGCCCGTCCGAAGCGCTCGTCCATGCGCCGACCGAATGTTCATGAAGAAAATCGAGGAATCCGAGCACACGCTGCAGCTGCGGGTCCTCGAGCATCTCGCGGCGGGTTCGCTCCGCGGTTTTCAGTGTTTCGTAGGTCTCAAGCAGAGGGTCTCTGCGGCAGACCTCGGCCGGATATTTCTTTTCGAGTTTCTCGAGCTTCTTAAGCAGCATCTGGTCGGGCGATGCTCCGATGCGGTCAGCAAGAAGCAGTGCATAGGCGAATACATCGGCAAGCTCATCTTCCATTTGTTCATGCTTATCCCGGCATTCAAGATCATCGCCCGACCATTGAAAGACTTCGAGCAGTTCGGCCGCTTCAATGACAATGGATGCCGCTAAATCCTTCGGATTATGTTTGGGCGCCCAGCGGCGGGCGTCACGGAAAGCAAGCAGCCGGGCCGCAGTTTCGGCGGATATTGCCGGCGGCGGCAGTTTGGAATGGAATGCGGTGCTTTCGGCTGCTGAATGAGGAGGCAAAGACATAAACGACCGTTTATAGACAAAAGGGAGGCAGGTTTTAGTTCCAAGGTCTTCAATGACGCTGAACGATTAAAATCACCGCGTCCTGCGGCGGCTCTGGACGCTGCAGGTGAAAATTATTTCTCATTGGAGAGTCCATGTCGAACCGTCTTCTTTGCCTGCTGCTGAGTGCCTCGCTTTTTGCCGCCGGTGCCGTCCAGGCTGCAGGCAATACCACGATTGAGTCCTTCAACAAAGCCAAGAAGATTCTTGAGCATCAGGTTTATCAGGATCACCGCATCACGTTTTACTGCCTCGCATCTTTCGATCGGGACAAGAACATTACGCTGCCGGAAGGCTTCGTGACGCCTGAACATCAAAAACGCGCCAAGCGCGTTGAATGGGAGCATGTCGTTCCTGCGGAAAACTTCGGCCGATTCTTTTCAGAGTGGCGTGACGGGTCGCCCGAGTGTGTCGACTCCAAAGGGCACAGCTTTAAAGGCCGCAAGTGTGCTGAAAAAGCGAGCAAGGAATACCGCTTTATGCAGGCCGATCTTTATAACCTCTATCCGGCTATCGGCGCAGTCAACGCCATCCGCTCCAATTTCAACTACCAGATGCTTCCGGATACGGCGGCTACATTCGGCACTTGTCCGATGAAGGTGGCTAACCGCCGGGCCGAGCCGCCGGAATATACCCGCGGGCCGATTGCACGCTCAACGCTTTATATGGCTGAGGCCTATGCTGACGTTTATAAACTCTCCAATCAGCAGCGTCAGCTGATGGAAGCTTGGAACAAGATGTATCCTGCCGATCAGTGGGAGTGCACGCGTGCTCAGCGCATTCAAAAGATTCAGAAAAATGAAAACCGATTTGTGACTGAAGCCTGCAGGAAAGCGGGACTTTAAAAACCTAGTGAATACATATTAACCAGCGTTTTCAGGCGCGTTCATTTCCAAGTGCGGGAAGTGGACGCGCTTTTTCTATAGATTGGCATATCGGTAAACAAAGTTGTTTTACAATAAAGTACCTATGTCAACTTAAAAAGGAAACCAATTGCAAAACGAGCGGGAAATCCCTTAAGACAACGGCTAGTATAACTGAACTTAATTTGATATCGAACGTTTCCGTGAAAGTTGAAAGCCGGAAATGGTTCGATTGCTGTTTAAAAGGAATTTCCAAATGAAGAAAATCTTTACGAGCTCACCGCTCTCACTCGATTTCGGTCTGCTTCTTCTGCGCGTACTGCTCGCGGCCGGGCTGCTCACGCACGGCATTGCCAAGATTGCCAATTTCTCTGCGCTGTCGACATCCTTTCTGGATCCGCTCGGTATTGGCGTGCTGCCGGCTCTGCTCGGCGCCATCTTTGCCGAAGTGGTCTGCTCGATTCTGGTTTTGATTGGGCTTTGGACTCGACTGACCGTCTTGCCGCTCATCTTCACTTTTATTGTGGTTTTCTTTGTGGTGAGCGGCGGCGCTGCGTTTGCGCAGCGTGAACTGGCGTACCTTTATCTTGCCGGCTGGGTTGTTCTTTTCTTCACCGGTGCCGGGCGCTTCTCGGTTGATGCACTGCGCTGCCCGCTCAAGAAGGCGGCAGCCTAAGGCCGCATCTCTGCGCCGCAGGATTTGTCGGCAGATGATTCTCCGCTTTAAAAGTTTCTGTGCGGGTGAATCTCTGCCGACTTTGTTTTTTAAGCAATAACCGATGGCTGTTGACACGCGTGTCGTTTTTAAGCAAACATTGCTTACCTCTTTGCCGGTAACGGCCGGCGGTGAAGTACGACAACCGGTCACAGCTCGCGTAAGATTCCCAACACTAGGGTGCATGGTGCGCCACTGAGAAAGACTCCTTGAAGGGCCTGAATGCAACGGATCTACGGATTTATCTGTGCTCACTCGCGAACAGCTGCTCTGGCGGTAGTTGTCATTTTGGGTGCTGAGGCAGCTTTCATTGGCTGGCAGAAAGCTCAGTATGACGAATTTATGGGGAGTCTGCTCACGCCGGGGGCTTTGGCCGAAGGCGTGCTCGCGGTGGGCGACCGGATGGATGACGGTATCTTCAGCCGAAGAGACCGCGTTCACTTCACCATTGCTTCGAGTCTTTATTCCGACAACCCTTCAGCTCCGCCGCTCACGCTTGACTTTGATGTCACGGCCAACTTTGGCCCCTTTGGCTTAACAGGCGATATTTTTGTCCTCAATGCAACGACGGGAAGTGCCAAGCTGCTCAAAATGCTCGAAGGCACCCATCCGCGTCTTTCCATTCGCTGGAGCCGCTCGGTTTTCGATGCTGCACTGAAGATTGCAGCAAGCGCTGCGCCCTTTGACATGCGGCTCAATTTCGTGAAGCCCGGCGTAGGCCCCATTTCTTGGCGACTTGCCGCCCCAAAGCCCGTGGAGTGCTCATTAAAGCTCCCTAAGCAGGGGTCTCTCTCTACAGTCTGCACGGCCCCAGCGCTGTTGGTGAGTCTTACGGATCCGGCAGCCAATATTTCTGAAGTCCGGCTCACGCGTGCATCCTTTGACGGCATCGCCCTCAAAACTGACCCAACGATGGCGCTGCCGGCAGCAGACGCGAAGGATGAGACTCTTCCTGCCGATGCGGCCGATGACAGCCAATCCTCAGAGCGAGCGCTCTGGTATGTGGAAAAAGCGGAACTTAAAGCCGACGAACTGGATTTCTCTTCGGGTGACTGGCGCGGGATCTTTAAGGTCTTGATGCGGAAGTTCTCTGCTCAGGCGCATCAAGATCCGACTCCGGCAGAGGCCCTTGACGGCAGCTACAGCGCCTTTGCTCAAAAAGCGGCGCTCAAAGTGACGAACCACAAGGGAGATCTAGAGCGCCATCTGGATGCTGAAGACTTCCGCATGAAGATGAAGGCGGCTGATGTCCCATTCAAGCTTTTCGGCGCAGTTGACGACGAAAGCATTGAGGGAACGCTCGATGCCGCCGGTCCGATGCATTTTGAACTCACGGAGTTCGGTTTCAGATCCGGGCCCAAGGGTGCCCAGAAAACTTCGGCTTCAGGCGTTCTTGAAGCCCGCCGCTCGGGCGGCAAGCTTCCCGAGACAGAGCTCACGCTTTCAGCTCAACTGCCCGAACCTGTTCTGGAAATTGTGGACACTATTGTTCGAGGGGCGCGCCCAGATGCCCGCGGGCAGTCTGTGAAGCGCTTTATGACGCCCAAAGATCTGCCTGAAGGCCGAGTATGGGAACTCAAAATGAAGGAGTCTCGGCGCGGCTCGCTGACAGCTCGATCGTTCACGGTAGACAACGTCGAGCCTTGAGCACTTAGGTTTAGGCAGCAGTCTTCATGCTGAAGACCTGTCATCTATGCAAACCTGCGCACATTTTGCGGGATTTGCGTATTTTTGCTGAGCTTATGTTTACTTTTCCCGGTGATGGCTGATGACCTTATCTCATTGTCACACAGGGAATTTCGCATTGCCTGGCCAGGCGTTCAGTTAAAAAAATGTGTTGGAAGAATTCGTTCGACAGCGTAGAATAAAGACCTAGAAAATACGCATAAGCACCTAACTCTCTCGACTAAGACGCGACTCGGCGCGGCGTCGATATTTCCCAACACATAAAAATGACATCCACCGCCTCGCCCGAAAAAAATAAAAGTATTCTGAAAAACGCTCCGCGGAAACGCTCGGCTGCTGCGGTTGGGACATCTTCTTTAAGGAGTGTCCCGCAGGCCGAGACACTCGCGATGCGTACCGCGGCGGCTCCTGATCGGCCGCATCTGCTCCCCGGCTGGCAGGATCCCGTGGATCCTGCCGCATTGATGGCGCTTCGCCGTGAGATTCACCGCACCGCTGAGATCGGCTGGGCGGAATTCATCTCAACGGCGCGTCTGGCGCAGGCTTTTGAGACTGAAGGCTTCAAGATTACCTATGGTCCGGACTTCATTTCCCCGCAGTTCGTGCGCGGGCGCGATGCCGCTGAAGTTGAAAAAGGCCGGCTTTTTGCCATGCAGAACGGTGTTCCTGCCGGACTGATGCGCCGCATGGGCGATTATCCCGGTCTCATTGCTGAATGGGACACTGGTCGTCCGGGCCGTACGCTGGCCATTCGCGTCGAGCTCGACGGTATAGCGGTTGAGGAGCCCGAATCGCTCGCGCATTTGCCTTACCGGGACGGCTTTTCGTCCATTCGCCGCGGTGTGATGCATGCCTGCGGCCATGACGGACACCAGGCGGCTGCCATCGGACTCGCTAAATTCATTCATGCCAATGCCGAACGGCTCTGCGGCCGCATCCGCTTTATCTGTCAGCCGGCAGAAGAAGGTTCTCGCGGTGCCTATCCGATTCTTCAGGCCGGCGTGCTTGACGACGTTGACATGATTATCTGCGGGCACATCGCGCCCGAGCTCGAACTCGGCACCGTTGTTGCTGCTCCGCGCCGGCTTCTCTCCACTACCAAGATTGACTTTGAATTCACTGGCCGTGCGTCGCATGCCGGTTTGCACCCGCAGACCGGCCGCAATGCGCTCTTGGCAGGAGCGGCTGCCTCGCTCGCCATCATGGCGCTGCCGCGGCATGCAGACGGTATGACGCGCGTTAATGTGGGTCAGCTTCATGCCGGCGAAGGCCGCAACATTGTGCCTTCTCACGCCTGGATGGAAGTAGAGGTACGCGGCGAAACCGGAGAGATCAATCGTGACCTGACCGCCGAGGCGCTGACGCGCGCACAGGGTGCTGCCATGAGCTTTGGGGTGGAATGCCGAAAGCGCATTGTGGGTGAAGCTATCGACTACCAGCCCGAGGCGTCAACCACTCAGCTGCTTACCGTCTGCGCTCGTCGGGCCCGCGGATGCAGCAAAGTGCTGCCGACATGGAACTGCGACTATTCTGACGACGGTACACTCCTCATTCGCCGTGTGCAGGAGCAGGGCGGCAAAGGCGGGTACTTCCTCGTCGGCGGCGCACTCTCTTCAAGTGCTCTGAAACCCGCTGTCGATTTTGATGAAGCCGCGGTGATTACGCTTTACGACACGTGGGCCAATCTGATTACCGCAGTGCTCGGCAATTGGCGCTGAGGCTGAAGCCGATGAAATCAATCGGCCGCCTCTCGTGCTCAAAGAGGCAGCCGATTTTGCCGAGATGCCCGCTAATCCATTTGAAAAGCGGGTGCGTTTACAGCGCTCAGAATCCGGGAATGACAATGCCCTTGTACTTATCCTTGATCCAAGCGGCAATCTGCGGCTGCTGATAGGCTTCAACGAGCTGCTTCACCCAGGGTTTCCCAAGATCCTTCGTGTTTACGACGATGTTGCAGACGTACGGTCCGTCGGCATCTTCGACCAGAATGCCGTCACGCGTGGGATTGAGGTTGGCAACATAGGCGTAGTTGCCGTTAACGGCCGAAATCGTCAGGTCATTGAGCGAATGCGGCAGCTGAGCGGCTTCGAGTTCAACGAACTTGAGATCTTTGGGATTTTCAACAATATCGAGCACTGAAGGCGTGTAGCCCACACCCTTGCGCAGCTTAATAACGCCGCCCTTTTCAAGCAGGAAAAGCGCGCGGCCGCCCATGGCCGGATCGTTCGGGATGCCGACCGTGGCGCCTTTAGGCGCTTCCGCAAAACTCTTCACTTTCTTCGAATAGAAGGCCATCGGCAGCGTGAACCCTTTGCCGGCGACGCTCAGGTGGTAGCCGCGGTCTTTGATGGTCTGCTCCATGAACGGAATGGTCTGAAAGATATTGGCGTCAAGGTCACCCGAATCGAGGGCTGCATTTGGCTGAATGTAGTCTTGGAATTCAAAGATCTGAATGTCGAGGCCTTTGGCTTTAGCCAGCGGCACGACTTGTTCGAGAATTTCGGCTGCCGGGCCGGCAGTGACGCCGACGCGGAGTTTCTTGAGGTTCCCGGCATCAGCGGCAAAAGCGGTGCTGCCCGCAAAAATGGAGGCAAAAGGCAGCAGTGCGGCTGCCAGTGCGATGTCGCGGCGTTTCATAGTGTTGGTTCCTCTCTCTTTTTTGATATGGGTCGAACGTTCGAATATCGAGCGGTCGCCGTGCTGATGAAATGCAGTCTATGCACGGCGAGACCGATCTGAAGAAAGATCTGACGGTTCATTGCGGTATTGCCTGACGGCTTGAGACTTCTGCCGCAGAGTTATTGACGGTATGAAGGGCTGCGGCAGATCGCTTTGGAGAGCGGGTATCGGCAGGTGTTCGGTGATGCCTTTATGAGAAAAAGTCGTCTCATCTGCTGTTTTTATATACGGGAGAACCCGAAATCGGCGCATTTCATAGCCTTGACGGTCATTCCTGTAAGGTTCGGGAAATTTTTCCCGCGCAGAATGCCTTCATCCAATTGCCGTAGACCGACGGCAGCTTCCGTTTTTGAAGCTCCGTCCAGGCATGAATAGACCCAACAAAAGAGGATTCATAAAAAATGATGAAGACCACCATTGCCGCCGCGCTTGCTCTCGTCGTCGCCTCCGGCGCCGCCATGGCTGAATTCAAGGACTTCACGGTCAATGGCGACCTCGTGACCAAGGGACAGCAGGAGGCCGTTGCAACGGAAGCCATCTCGAATAATCCCAATCCTCATGCCGCCATTGCGAATCCTCAGATTGAGGATCAGGTGCGCCAGATGGTCATCGAGTACAAGGTGATGAGCCAGTACGCGAAGAAGGAAGGCCTCGACAAGCAGCAGGCCGTCAAGGATGACATCGAACGCATGACCGACATGGTTCTGATGAAGCATGCCGTCAATGAGTACGTCAAGAAGAATCCGGTTACCGAAAAGGAACTCAAGGACGAATATCAGAAGGAAAGCGATCGCTGGGGCAAGACCGAATACCGCGTCCGTCACATTCTCGTGAAGACGCAGGACGAAGCCAAGCAGATCATCGATCAGATCAATAAGGGTGCATCCTTTGCGAAGATCGCTGCTGAAAAGTCTCTGGACGAAGAAAGCAAGGACCGCGGCGGCATTCTTGATTGGACCTCTGCTTCGGTCTTTACCGGCCAGCTCTCGAGTGCCATCATGGGCCTCAAGAAGGGCGAAATGGATAAGGCTCCGGTGCAGTCCCCGGCTGGTTTCCATGTGGTGAAGGTTGAGGATGTTCGTCCGGCTGAACTCTATCCGAAGTATGAAGCCCGCAAGGAAGAGCTCCGTCATATCCTTCTGCAGCGCAAGGTTCAGGCCTTCATTCATGAACAGGTTCTGCGCGCTGAAGTGAAGGACGCCAAGTAATCCTGATTCAGGAGATCGCGGCCGGCCTTTGGCTGGATCGCGTTCTGCGGCGAAAACGCCGCTCGTGCCGTTCTCCCTGGATGTTTTCGGGTGAGAGTGGTCAGCGGGCGGCGTTTTTCGTACATGCTGCGCAAAGACAAATGCCCGGACGCAGCGGCAAGGACCCCAAAAGCAAAAGAAGGTCCGCAGGCTCGTGAGAGCACCTCAATCGGCCTCAAGAAGGAGACCATCCTGTGACAGCAGAAATTGGGCAGTATGCCCTTATATTGGCGCTCATGGTGAGCGCCGTCGGCGGTGTGCTGACCCTTGCCGGCGCCGAATTAGCGAGCAGAAGCTGGATGCGCGTCGGCATGGCTGCCGCCGTTCTTGCCGTTTTGGCAACCATTGCGATCGGCGCTCTGGCCTGGGGCTTTGTCGAAAGCGATTTTTCTATTCTGAATGTCGCCCGCAACTCCAATATTGCGCTCCCGTGGTATTACAAGCTTGCGGCTGTGTGGGGTTCGCACGAAGGCTCGATCCTCTTTTGGGTGACGACGCTCGCATGGTGGATTTTTGCTGTTGCGCTTTCAGCCCGTCATCTGCCTGAACGCGTGCTGGCGCGCATTCTCGGCACGCTCTTCATCATCACTTTCGGGCTGTACCTCTTTATCCTCACCACTTCGAATCCGTTCCTGCGGCTCTTTCCGCCGGCCGAGGCCGGTGCGGACCTTAATCCGCTGCTGCAGGACCCGGGGATGATCTTCCATCCGCCGCTCCTTTACTTAGGTTATGTGGGCTTTGCCGTTCCTTTTGCTTTTGCCGTTGCGGCACTGCTGGGCGGCCGTCTGGACGTCGCTTGGGCGCGGTGGATGCGTCCGTGGACAACGGCTTCATGGGTGCTCCTGACACTCGGCATCAGCCTTGGCTCTTACTGGAGCTACTACGAGCTTGGCTGGGGCGGCTGGTGGGCCTGGGATCCGGTGGAAAATGCTTCACTGATGCCGTGGCTGACAGGCACGGCATTGATGCACAGTCTCGCGGTGACCGAGAAGCGGGGAGCCTTCAAGATTTGGACGGTTTTCCTCGCCATTCTGACTTTTTCACTTTCTCTTTTGGGCACGTTCCTCGTGCGTTCGGGCGTTCTGACGAGTGTTCATGCTTTTGCGTCAGACCCGGCCCGAGGCATGTTTATTCTTATTTTCCTCGTGATTGTGATCGGCGTGTCCTTCCTGCTTTTTGCCTGGCGGGCCGGCTCGGTCGCATCGGCGGCGTCCTTCTCGGGACTGTCACGCGAATCGCTCCTCATGGGGAACAATCTGCTCCTCGTCGCCGGTATGGCGATCGTGCTCTTAGGCACGCTTTATCCGCTTTTCCTCGATGCGGTCGGAGGCGGCCGCATCACCGTGGGCGGGCCGTACTTTGAGAGCGTCTTCGGCAGCGCGATGGTGCCGCTTGCATTCCTTGTGCCGGTGGGTGCTGTCTGTGCTTGGAAGTCGCAAAGCATTGACCGCATGGGGCGTCTGCTGGGACTGCCGCTTGCTCTAGCGCTTGTTTTGGGACTCCTCACGCCGGTTCTTCTGGGGGCCTGGTCGACCGTGATGGCGCTTGCTGCATTCCTCGCCTATTGGATTGTCTTCGGCGCCGCTGCCGACTGGGTGCGCTACGCCCGTACGGCCCGTGCGCAAAAACGCAGTGTGTTCGGACAGACGCTTCCCTGGTGGGGCATGCATATTGCCCATCTGGGGCTTGCGCTGCTCATTTTCGGCGCGGCTGCCAACGGGATTTATCAGGTGGAGCGAGGGGCGGCTATGCAGCCGGGTCAGACTGTGCAGGTGCGCGACGTTACGCTTCGCTATGACGGCTGGAGCGAATACCGCGGTCCCAATTACACGGCCGCTAAAGGCGTACTGACGATCGTCAATGATCAGGGCAAAGAATTCGAGCAGCTTTTCCCGGAAAAACGCAACTACGACGCCGTGCAGAACATGACGATGACGGAGGCGGCCATTCTTCATCGACTGACCGAAGACATCTACGTGTCGCTTGCTTCGCCTACCCCTGACGGGGAAGGCTGGATGGTGCGCGCTTATGTGAAGCCTTTTGTGACACTCATCTGGATCGGTACGCTCTTCATGGCGCTGGGCGGACTCCTCGCAATGGCAACGCGTTCGACCAGAGCGCCTCAGCTGCGTGAAATGGGTAAGCGCGCTGCAATTTCAGCAGCCGGCACCGCTGCGGCATGCTGCGTTTTGGCGATGCTTGCTGCCCCGGCATCAAGCTATGCGGCAGAGCCGCTCATGGGATCTGTCACGGCTACCGAAAAATCCAAAGCGGCAGCAGCTTTCCTGGACTCAGCGCCCTCACTGGGAACCGTTGAAAATTCGGCCGATGCCTTTGCTAACCTGAAAACGGCCGAAGCCAAGCCCTCAGAGTTTGATCCGGCAGCCAATCCTCGGGTGCACAACATTGCGTCTCAGCTTCGGTGCCTGGTTTGTGCCAACGAAACCATTGCAGAATCGAATGCTCAGCTGGCAGTAGATCTGCGCCGAGAGGTGGCCGAGCAGGTTAAAGCCGGCCGTACAGATGACGAAGTGGTGGCTTTCATGGTCGAGCGCTACGGTGACTATGTTCTCTTTAAGCCGCCCTTTAAGGCCAAGACCTGGCTTTTGTGGCTGGGGCCGATTGCATTCGTGTTTCTGGCCTTCTGGGGCATGGTGCGCATAGTGCGCATCCGTCGAGAAGATGCGAAAGCCCGCAGGCTTGCTGCATCTGCAGAGTCGCTCGCTTGCGCCAAGGCTTTCCTCAGAGGTGAAGTCGAATATGTCGACGGCGGCTTCGCTGCCCGGCAAAGTTCGCTCAAGAACGGCGTTCAAACTCGCGGAGCATCAGAATGAAATACGAAGTGATCTTCTGCATTTTTGCGCTCGTCCTGACGGCGGGCGTTGTGGGTGCCTTTGCTTGGGCGCTGCTCGGTCACTCCAAGGGCGGCCGTGCTGAAGAAGCGCGCACGGCTGATAATCTTGCGGGACTTCGCGAAGAGTATGCCCATCTTGTTGAACAGCAAGCGGCCGGCCGTCTGACGCAGGCTGCATTTGCAGAGCGAGAGGAAGAGCTTGCGCTCCGCGTACTCGAGGAGACTGAGGAAACGAAGGATTCCGCCGATCCGTCGCAGGTGCGTAAGGACGCGGACAATGCCCGCACGTCGCTCATTACGACAGCGGCGGTTGCTGTGATGATTCCTGCGACAGCGGTGGGTGCTTATCTTTGGTACGGCGACTTTTCTGCGCTTGATGAGCGTGCTGTCGAACAGGTTCGCTTGGCTGCGCAAGCGGCGAAGTCTGAGCGCGACATGCAGGGTACAATGGCTTCGCTTGAAAAAGCCGTTCAGAGCAACAAGGACAATCTTGAAGCGTGGGAGCTTCTGGCTGAGCAGTACAACGCGACTGGAAACTTAAGTCAGGCGGCGATCGCCTTTGAAAACGTGGTGCGGCTTGCGCCGAAAAACGCCAATGCCTGGGCTGAGCTCGCCGACTTGACCATTGCACTTAATCCGTCTGATCTTCTGAAGGCCGGTGAGATGGCAGAGAAGGCGCTCGCAGTCGATCCTTGGCACCAGAAAGGTTTGATGATCGGTGCGGCAGCGGCCTTTGAACGCGGCGACTATGCTCATGCGGCCGTGCTTTTCGATCGTTTGAGAAAGCAGATCCCGGCGGGCAATGAAGTCCATGACGCGCTGACGCAGCAAATCGAGATGACGCTCGCGGCAGGCGGGCTCAAGGCAATTCCCAAGGATGACGTGGGCGAGAAGCCCGAAACGGACCTGGAGAAGATGATGAAATTAGGGGGCGGCATGCAGCAGGCGCCTGAGCGCGGTCAGGACGGCGTGGGATTGAATCCGCTTAAACGCTGAAGTCCTTCATACGAATAACACGATCAATGCCTACACAGGCCGGAGCATCGCAAAAGGGTGCGCCGGCCTTCTTTTTGGGATTCGAGTCGGTATTGAAAGGCAAAAATACGGGGGCTCAAAAGCATTTCGGCCCTAAAAAATGCCCCCAACTCCGACGGCAGCCGTTTGTTAACGCTGATGGGGAAAGCATCTGTTTTGCACTCGGGCGCCGCAGAAAGCTCGGCTGTGCCTCTCAAGCCTCGCTCGCTCAGGACCTGGATTCCGCCTTGCAGACATCTCCGCGGTGGCGAAGAACAAACAAAAATCCATCAAGGACGAGGAGGTCCAGGCGCAACCTATGGGAATACTCGCGGTTGCCAGGGTGCAGAGTGAACGGTTAGTCGCTCAGGCGAATCGAAGTGTCGCAAAAGGGGTATACAAAATCATATTAAATCCGTCGCCCGCGCAGATTGAGGAACGCTTCGCAGAAAGAACGCGGTATGTTTACCGAGGCCTATTCTTGACCGAAATGCTGATGTATACTCAAAATAAATTAAAATGGTTTGGTGGGTCTCCTTAGCCCGTCGTAAGCCTCAGTCTGATGAAAAGGGAGGGCGGACATGAAGAGAAGGAACATCCTCAGGGCAGCGGCCGCAGGCCGATCGCTCGGTGTCTGCGTCTGCACGGCCGGGTTTGTTCTTGGCCCGCTTTTAGCAGCTGTACCGGCCGTTCAGGCTGCCCCC
>ENA-OPRW01001658-OPRW01001658.1-human-gut-metagenome-genome-assembly--contig:-NODE-1658-length-14419-cov-5.442356_pt1 | contig 14419 bp, 13 predicted proteins | sample MGYA00241898_ERZ501890 | MGnify/ENA primary metagenome ERZ501890 (study PRJEB25962, sample SAMEA2042216) | human gut metagenome | biome: human gut; feature: human-associated habitat; material: faeces... | reverse complement strand
TTTCCATGGTGTGACAGAAGCAGACACTATCATTAACGTTGGTGTCAGCGGACCTGGTGTTGTTAAGACTGCGCTGGAACAGGTAAGAGGTAAGGATTTTGAAACTCTTTGTGAGATGATCAAGCGTACTGCCTTCAAGGTAACACGTGTTGGTCAGCTGGTAGCACAGGAGGCTTCCAGACGCCTTGGTGTTAAGTTTGGTATCGTGGATCTGTCTCTGGCTCCTACTCCTGCAATTGGTGACAGTGTTGCTGAGATCCTTGAGGAGATTGGTCTGGAGCATGCAGGTGCACCGGGCACAACAGCAGCGCTTGCTCTGTTAAATGACCAGGTTAAGAAGGGTGGAGTTATGGCTTCTACAGCAGTTGGTGGTTTGAGTGGTGCATTTATTCCGGTCAGCGAGGATCAGGGTATGATCGATGCGGTGAATGCAGGGGCACTGACTCTTGAGAAGCTGGAAGCTATGACTTGTGTATGTTCTGTAGGTCTTGATATGATTGCAATTCCCGGAGATACGAAGGCTTCTACGATTGCGGGTATTATTGCGGATGAGTCTGCAATTGGTATGGTGAACCAGAAGACTACGGCGGTTCGTCTGATCCCGGTAATTGGTAAGGGGGTTGGCGAAGTGGTTGAGTTCGGTGGACTGCTTGGTTATGCACCGATCATGCCGGTGAACCAGTTCTCCTGTGATGCGTTTGTGCAGCGTGGCGGAAGGATTCCGGCACCGATCCATAGCTTTAAAAACTGATAAAAAAGGCCAGAAACTTCGGAAAAGGGGAGTTTCTGGCTCTTTTTATGTTCAAGAGGGACGCGGAGCGGAAAATATTTTGTCTGGGGTGCGGTTTCGGAGCCTAAGATATTCTAAGTTTCCATAAATCTGCTAAAAGCATGAGCCGTCTTGTCAAACTCGCTCCGTTGCAAACTTCGCTCAGACAGTGATGCAGCCAGCTCATAACGCAGATTTCTGAAAACTAAGAATATCTAAGACTCCTGCAAATGCACCCCAGACAAAATATTTTCCGCTCCGCTGGTATTCAGTTTTAACTATAGCAATTAAAGGGTCTCCAGTATATGGAGAAGTCGGGTGTTGTCCTGGGGGTGCATGATGCAGAAGCGGATGTATTCGCCGTCCAGGCATTCGAAGGAGGAGCAGTCACGGATCATGAGACCCTGACGGATGCAGGCGTCGAAGATGTCCCGGGAGGTCAGGCCGGGCTTCTGGATTTTCAGGAGGAGAAAGTTGGCGTAGGCCGGGTAGGTTTTGTAAGTGGGGATATTCTCCAGTGCTTTGAGCAGGCGAGTGCGTTCTGAGAGAATGAGGTCCCGGGTCTGGCGGATGTAGGTTTTGCCCTGGAGCATCAGCTCGCCGGCCAGGGCTCCCAGACTGTTGAGAGACCATGGTACCTGTTTTTCTTTCATTTTTTTGAGAAATTCCAGGTTCCCGGTGATTCCGTAGCCAAGACGCATACCTGGGGCTGCGTAGAATTTTGATACGCCGCGCAGAATCATAAGGTTCGTGAATTCTCTGGTAAGGCTGACAGCAGTGATCTCATTGATATCCGGGGCAAATTCTACATAAGTTTCGTCGATCATCACGAAAATGTTCCGCTCATTGCAGAAGGAAACGATTCTGCGCAGGTCATTTATGCTAATTGCAGATGAGGTAGGATTATTTGGGTTGCAGAGGATGAGAAAATCGTATTTTCCATCCAGAGTCCGGCAAAAGTCATCTACATCGAGAACAAAGTTATCCTCTTCGCGCAGGTGGTAGTATTCCTGAGTGCTTCCGGAGAAGGAGAGTTCCCTGGAGTATTCTGAATAGGTCGGACCCAGGATAAGGGTATGATTTGGATTTCGTTCCTGTATCAGCAGTGCGATCAGTTCGCTGGAACCATTTCCGGGCAGGATGAATTCAGCAGGAATATTACAATATTCTGAAATTGTGCTGCGAAGTGAAGTATAATCTCTGTCTGGATAAGAAGACAGGATATCCAGCCGTCCTGCAAGCTGTTCCTTTACATGCTCGGAAAGCCCCAACGGATTTACATTAGCCCCAAACTTCACAATTTCCTCCGGCTTAAGCTGATAGACCTCACATATTTTCTCAATATCACTCCCATGAAAAACCATTTTTGCTGTTGACATATAATATCCCTCATTTCTATATAAATAATCTATTTAAACTTAAAATTACCACATAGCAGATCGCAGATCTTTTCTGAACATTATTTTAACACTTATCACATAGTTCTGTAAACATCACTGTTTGCACATTGCTATCCATTACTATCCTGAAATATACAGGTCCCAATATCATTGTAGCAGGCATTTAACAGAAGGCAAGTCCCCATCCACTGCTTATTGCTTTTCGCAACCTCCGCAGGGGAATTACTTGATTCAATTAAATAAGTCTCCTGCGGTGGTGCAGAAAGCAAACAATTCGGCATACTGTAGAAAATGGAATATATGTCAATTTGCCAGTATACAGCGAAGGAATGGGAAGGGATTTCGGGCGCATTTGAGGGTTCATAGTAATTCTTGGTATTTGGGAAGCTGCGTTATTCAAAAAAATCTCACTGTCTGAGCGAAGCGAGTTTGAGATTTTTTTGAATGCTTTTAGCAGCTTCCCAAATGCCTTAGAATTACATGGTTCCGAAACTAAGCCCGAAATCCCTTCCCATTCCTTCGCGTCCCTTTTGAAAAAATTAATGGAAAAAAATAAAAAATAAACCTCTTGACATATCTGCATTAGCGTGGTAAAGTAAACACATCAAAACCGATGAGAAAGAAGAGTAAACAACCAAGAATCATTCCAGAGAACGGCAATTGGTGGGAAGCCGTATGAAACTGATTGTTGAATGGCCTTTCGAGGGCGGTCCGAAATCTTGATAAGCGTGAGAGTAGGCACCGACGGGAACCGAACCCGTTATAAATCAGGAGTGTATGTTTGTACATGAGAAAGTGGACGATTCGTCAATTTGAGTGGTACCGCGATAATAAGATTCTTATTACCGTCTCAAGCAACAGATAGCTTGTGGCGGATTTTTTTATATATAAAGAGAATCTGTTATATGGCACCCCCTGTAATGCAGGAAAATCTGCTGATGGCAGGTGGGTATCACAGCAGTTGACACATCCGGGAAAAAGAGGAATCCGGGGAGTTCTTTCTCGCAGACAGTAACAAGGGATTGGCAAACATCCCTGAGACTATGGCAGTTAAAAAACCATGAACTGCTAAATAAGATGTAGAGAGAGGAAAAAAGACTATGAAAAAAAGAGTATTAGCAATCGCAGCAACAGCAATGGCAACTATGATGATGGCATCACCGGTTATGGCACAGGATTTCAAGATCGGTATCTGCAATTATGTAGATGACGCTTCCTTGAATCAGATCGTAGACAACATCCAGTCCCGTCTGGAAGAAATCGGCAAGGAAAAAGACGTAAATTTTGATGTGTCCTATGATAACTGTAATGCAGATGCCAATGTTATGGAACAGATCATTTCTGATTTTCAGGCTGATAATGTAGATTTGATGGTAGGTATTGCAACACCTGTAGCAATGCGTATGCAGTCCGCAACAGAAGGAACCGATACACCGGTTGTATTTTCCGCAGTGTCTGATCCTGTAGGAAGCGGTCTTGTAGAGGATCTGGATGCACCTGGAGCCAACATTACAGGTACAAGCGATTATCTGGATACAGCATCCATCATGAAACTGATCCAGGCAGTGAACCCGGATGTAAAGAAAATCGGACTTTTATACGATATCGGACAGGATTCTTCTACAACAGCCATCCAGGAAGCCAAGGATTATCTGGATAAAGAAGGCATCGAATATGTAGAGCGTACAGGTACCACAACAGATGAGGTACAGCTTGCAGCAGATGCACTGGTGGCAGATGGCGTAGATGCAGTATTCACACCAACTGACAACACAATTATGACAGCAGAGCTTTCTATCTATGAGAAATTCATTGATGCAGGTATCCCACAGTATACAGGAGCTGACTCCTTTGCACTAAACGGTGCATTTGTCGGATACGGTGTTGATTATGCAAATCTTGGACAGAAGACAGCAGATATGATCGCAGACATCCTTATGAATGATGCAGATCCTGCAACAACATCTGTTGAAACTTTTGATAATGGTACTGCAACAGTAAACACAGAAACCTGCGAGGGACTTGGACTTGATCTTGAAACTGTTAAAAAAGATTTCGAGCCGTTATGCACACAGGTAAATGAGATCGTTACAGCAGAGAGCTTTGATGATGTAGAGAAATAATAAGGATATTCGGACAGCATTTTGAATAAATTCAGAATAAGTTCTGGGTTTATGGAATCCATTGTGCCGGTTGAAAAGACTGATATATTTTCTGGATTAAAATGAACAGCAGCAGATATTTTCTGTTGCTGTTCATTGAATGTAATAAAATAAATACAAATTGGAGGAAATCATCGTGACTATTGCGACTATACTCTCTCTTGGAGAGACCGCACTGAAACTTGGCCTGATCTGTTCATTGACAGTTCTTGCCCTGTTTCTCAGTTATTCCATGCTGAATGTCTGTGACCTTTCCACTGATGGCTGTTTCACACTGGGAGCAGCAGTGGGAGCAGCAGTGGCAGTCAGCGGGCATCCTTTTTTATCAATTTTTGCAGCTATGGCTGCAGGTATATGCTCGGGCTTTGTGACAGCCATACTTCAGACAAAGCTGGGTGTTGACAGCCTTCTTGCAGGAATTATTGTTAATACGGCTCTTTATTCTGTGAATATTGCAGTGATGGGAGGTTCCTCCCTGATCAATATGAACAGAACAGAGACGGTATTTTCCATGATGAAAGAAACATTGAAAAGTACACCGCTGAAAGGAAGAGGGGATATTGTAGTTGCTTTCATTGCAGTAGCCATTGTGATTGTCTTCCTTGTATTTTTCTTAAGGACAAGACTTGGCCTGGCAATCAGGGCAACAGGAAATAATGCAGATATGGTAAAATCCTCATCTATTAATCCGGTATTTACTACGATTGTAGGTCTCTGTGTTGCCAACTCCTTCACAGCACTTTCCGGATGTCTTCTGTCTCAGTCACAGAAATCTGTAGATATCAATATCGGACAGGGAATGGTTACCATCGCGCTGGCTTCCCTGCTGATCGGTGGTACGATTCTTGGCAGAGGTGGAATTTTCGTGAGAGCTGTTGGCATGGTACTTGGATCTTTTATTTTCCGTCTGGTATATACCGTCGCACTGAGATTCAATATGCCGGCATTTATGCTGAAACTGGTATCTTCTGTGATCGTTGTGCTGGCTATTTCAGGTCCATATTTGAAAAAACAGTGGCCGCAGATTAAGAGAAGAATGACTCACAGGAAGGGAGTACAGTGATTTATGCTGAAGATTGAACATATTTCCAAGACTTTTAATCCGGGTACGGTAAACGAGAAACAGGCCATCAGAGATTTATCCCTGAATCTGGAGAAGGGCGATTTTGCAACGATCATCGGTTCCAATGGAGCTGGTAAATCCACTCTGTTTAATGCGATCTGTGGAGATTTTCTTACAGATTCCGGTGTGATCATGCTGGATGGACAGGATATTACTTTTATGCCCCAGCATGTACGTGCAAAGACCATCGGTCGCCTGTATCAGGATCCTATGAGAGGAACTGCACCCGGAATGACCATAGAAGAGAATCTGGCGCTTGCAGCAGGGAAAGGCGGATGGCTTTCCCATGTGTCCAGACAGGAGAAAGAGCGATTCCATGAAGAGCTGAAACTTCTGGATATAGGACTTGAGAAACGTATGACTCAGCCGGTAGGACTTCTCTCCGGTGGACAGAGACAGGCGCTGACACTTCTCATGGCAACCATGAATCCGCCCAAGCTTCTGCTTCTGGATGAGCATACAGCAGCCCTTGACCCGGGCACAGCAGAGAAGGTACTGAATCTTACGAAACGAATTGTAGAGGAACATCAGCTTACCTGTCTGATGATCACCCACAATATGCAGTCGGCCCTTGATCTGGGAAATCGTATTCTGATGATGGATTCCGGAGATGTTGTGCTGGATATCCATGAAGAAGAAAAGAAAGGCCTGACAGTGGAAGGTCTTCTGGAGAAGTTTAAGACAGGTGCCGGTAAGATGCTGGATAATGACCGTATTCTTCTTTCCGGAGAAAAGTAATTATAAAAATAACATATAATTGTAAATGAAAGAACCATTATATACAGAAGTTATAGTTGTTGCCTGAAGCATACAGCCATGTTTTCTGATATAATGGTTCTTTTTGTCTGGTAGCGACTCTATTGCTTGCTGTAATTTGCAGAAGGTTCCTGCTCTGGTTTGAGTGTGATAAGTTTGCTCCCAACCGCTGCTGCGATGAATATCCAGATAAACATTTTAACCGGGAAGCAGAGGAAGAGAAGCATGGTTACTGCCAGTGGCTTTTTCATGATTCCACCCAGAAGTGATGCAGTAACGATTGCAGCTCCAAATACCACATGTCCCCCGTCTGGCCCGCAGGTCAACATTGCCACGCCGTATCCCATACATACTCCGGCAAAGATGACAGGGAAGAAATGTCCTCCCTTTAAACCGAACTGAATACACAGATTTGTCAGCAGGAGCTTAAAAAACGCAATGCCAATAAGTGCCAGCGGCAGATAAGAGGTATAGGTTTTCATAAGTGTTCCCATCTGTTCTTCTCCGGAAAACATAAGTGCAGGTAAGAATGAACCTGCGATTCCAAGGCATAAACCTGCAAAAATCTCTTTGACAACTGCCGGGAATCTGTTGGAAATATTTCCGGTCAGTTTGTGTGTTGCCTGATAGAAGTATGCCAGGATAAGACCGCACAAAATATACAGAATCATAAGCAGATAGTCTTTTCTCTGGATTTCCACCATATCAAAGGATGGAAATCCGGAAAGCCCTGCACCAAAAAGTGCAGATAAACCTGCATAAATACCAGTGCCTGCAGCCAGCGCGATTCCATAAATAAATAATTTAGAACCCTTTGTTAAGGCTGCAAGGTCTTCCTCAGAGTTTTCTTCTACTTCGAAAATGCCGAACAGAGGTGCATGAAACAGCACACTCATGGAGACTGCGGCACCGATCTGCGAATAATTTCTGGTATTCTGTTTGGCAAACTTAAGGTTGTCTCCGGCCCAGTAGCATAAACCTACGATAATACCGGTAAGTCCGGCTTCGGGACCTACACTGCTTCCTATGAGTAATGGCAGCAGTGCTGCCACCATCATTACAAGCATGTTTTTGTATTCGTATCTTTTTTCTGCTCTGACTTTTTCCATAACGGTTTCCAGATCTTCGGGATAGTCTCCGAATATTTTTCGGAAAATACCGATAATTGCCGCACCGGCTACACAGATAAGAATCGTATAATAGGGAACAGAGGTTTTCCCGGGAAGCCATTTCCACAGAAATTCAGTTCCCACTGCCATTATTTTCAGCAGGATCCATACCAGTGCACCGGCAACAGCACCAATGAGTGCACAGAACAGCCACAATTCAAGCTGATTTTTTAAAGATACGTTTTTGGGGCTTTTTGTGTTATCCATACAGTCATAACCTTTTTGTTAGTTTTCGGTCTTTCCGAAATTGATTCCAAGTACGATCATATTGATACCCTGCATCAAAACAGAAAAAGCAATCATATATCCTGCAGAGATCATGGTAAGTACAGGATGGGTAAATGAAATGATGCTGACAATTACGGATAAAACACCGCACACAATACTCAGGATACCTTTTCCTTTAGATGTTTTATATACCTTTGTGCCGGCGGCAATCTGGAAAATACCGTAGATCAGAATGATTGCACCGACCATATAAGCTGCCATTACGTCTGTGATGAACCGCTGAATGCCGCTGAATAATAAGATAATACCTGCAAGTCCTTCCAGAACACCGAGAATACATGCTCCGATTTCTTTCTTTTCTTTGGATAAAGAAAGGATTACAAGTTCAATACCATTTACAAACAGAAGGATTCCCAGGATCCATCCGATGGCAAGAAAAGTTCTCATTGGTCTTACAAGAGTGTAGACTCCTAATAACAATGTTAAAACTCCGGTGATCAAAGTGAGGTATTTTAGTGCTTTATTATCTTTCATACTGTTAAGCTCCTTTCATATTGCAAGTGAAACCGTTTTATACTATACTTCAATTAATTTCAGGCAGTATATTATTTCATTGGAGGACAAGTGCATGAAAAGAATTAAAGTATTAGGCAGTGTGTTAAAACGGACTCGCGCAGATAAAATTATCATTGGTTTTATTGTGTTTATTTTTGCTATCGCAGCAGTGATCCAGCTGGTTGAACCGGACATTAACCGATACGGAGATGCACTGTGGTATTGCTATGCGGTGATCTCCACTGCCGGATTTGGCGATGTGGTTGCGGTTACTTTTATTGGAAAAATGTGTTCCGTTCTTCTGACGATCTATTCGCTTTTTGTAGTTGCCATTGCCACCGGGGTAGTGGTTAATTTCTACACCCAGATGGTGGAATTGCAGCGAAAAGAGACACTTGCCATGTTTATGGATCAGCTGGAAAGACTTCCTGAGCTTTCCAGAGAAGAATTGGAGAATATTTCCAGAAAAGTGCGCCAGTTTCGGTAGCTGTGGATCTTACTGATCTCTGGAAGAATGTTCTTCTTCCTGTTTGCTGCGTACCTGCGGGATCAGAGAAGCTGCCAGCTTTCCTTTTCCGCGGTTTCGTAGATACAGAATACCGATGATAGAAAATACGACTGCGCCGATAAAGTTTACGATCAAATCTTTCATGGTATCAACAATACCAATATCAAGATAGCCTCCCAGATTCCAGGTCTCGCCGTTAACGGCCAGGGACTGAACATCTACATGGATCGGAACATTTGCACCGGTAGGATTCAGCTTCACAGAGTTGATGGCCGGTACGATCCAGTCCTTCTGCATATCCATTCCAAAAAACCAGTCCATGCTGAATTCAAAGAATTCCCACATAACACCAACAGTCATTGAAAAACAGAATGCAAAAAAAGCTACAAAATACGGTGACATTTTAATGGAAAACCTGTCGCTGCGGTTAAAAAGATCAATCAGTGCAAATCCGATGGCAGCCATCAGAAAACCGTTAGTAGTATGTAAAATGGTATCCCAGATAGGGATTTTTACATAAAAGGCATTGATTTCGCCAAGAATTTCTGCTGAAAAGATAAAGATCAGAATGACTGTTTCCAGTCCCGGTGGTATTGTGACGTTCAGTTTCCTGTCCAGAAACTGGGGAACCATAAAAAGGATCAATGTCAGGATTCCCAGAAACATATTGTGGTAATTTCCCAGGAAAAACTGACGTACAACAGATAAGATTACCAGGGCGGTAAGTACCATCTGAATCTTTGTTCTGTTCTTTTTCAAACCTGAATTAGCTTTCATTTTTCTTTTCCTCCTTCCTTATTTTATATCCTTATCCTCACTGTTTATATTTTAACATAAGTGCATCCAAACAACAAGAATTATAGGATAATAAGCTGTTTCTGGGACTCGTGGCAGAATTTTCTGCCGGTTTTCAGACACAGAAGTTTTTCATATAAATTGGAAGAAAAAACAGTTTCAGATAAAATCTGATTACCTTCACTGTCCAAAAGATTTTGGGCGTCCGCAAGCTTGGTGATAAGAGGAATTCGGCTGTGCTGCTTGATCCGGCTTAGCAGTTCACTGCTTTCTTTGCGGAAACCAAGAACCCTGGCAAAGGGAATCTGAGTGGGTGCAGTGTGGATATTTAATATAATATGAAGCAATGCCCTCTGTATCCTTGTCTGAGTCAGTTCTCTGGTTTTTAAAACAGATACAGACTGGGAAAAGGACAACAGAAGATTCTGTTGATTTATGATCCGCCGGGCGAGATCCTCGGAAACATCCATATAGGAAGAAAGGCTTTCTACATTTTCTTTCATGAGGCAGTAAGAAAGAATAGAGTCCAGAGAATTTTCTGTGAGAAATTCACCGGAGTCCAGCGCCTTTTTGAAAACGTAAAAAGCATCTGGTGGAATCTGGGATGATAATATATTGGCAGTTTTGGTATCCGGATTCCTGACTGGATTATTTATGTCTGAGCTTGCCTCTGAATGGCCATCTCCTGGATTCTGAATAAGACTGCGTATAGCAGTTGCAGATGCAAAGAAATCAGTAGATGACTGTAAATCAGGGGAGGAGCTTGCTGAATCTCCTTCAGGGACAGTGGTTTCATGATAACCCATTCCTTCCCTGCGGATGGTAACAGGGCGGATCTGGCTGTTCAGGCGGAGAAGTGCCTTGCAGTATTCGATCCCCAGAATATTATTCGGTGTATTCAGGATCTGTGTAACTTCATTTAACAGAGGAGTAAGTACCCCGTCAAAATCGTCACCACTGAAGTTGCGCGGATTTTTAAAATATTCTGTCAATGCCTGGCTTCTGGCAGCCGGAAAAGTCAGCCCTTCGCTTAAAAAGCTTTTCAGTAGCTTTTTATATTCTTCAGGTTCTTCTACAAGGATCTCAGCCAGTTCTTTCAGTGCACTGATCTCCCCTGACTCACTTCCAAAGCAGAGTATATCAACAATACCAAGGCTGTCTAACAGGGAAACACCCCCCATTGCAAAGGCTTCTGCACTTGCTGTAGAGATGGATACCGGCATTTCAAGTACAAGGTCAGCACCACACCGCAGAGCCATTTCTGCACGTGCGTGTTTGGAGATGAGAGCAGGAGTGCCGCGCTGCACATAATCTCCGCTCATGGCAACAATAACGTAGTCTGCTTTTAACCTTTCCTTTGTATACCTGATTTGATATTCATGTCCTTTGTGAAAAGGATTATATTCTGCAATAATTCCTGCTGTTTTCATAAATTTACACAGATGCTCCTTCCTGAAATTTTGTAGAGTTCTCTTTTTTAACCATATTGCATCTTAAAAAATACTTTTTTATGTCATATTCTACCATTCAGATGCTTGAAATACAAGGCTTCAGGAGGTATAATGAAGACAGCGCAGAAAACAGATTACTGTTCACTGTATATATTCGGTGAATGGTAATGACATCTGGTATACAGATATTGTGATATCAGAACTGCTATATGAAAGGAGCCATTTTAATCATGGGATTTATTGACACACTCAAAGAGAGAGCAAAAGCAAACGTAAAAACAATCGTACTTCCGGAGACAGAGGATAAGAGAACTCTGGCAGCTACAGAGAAAATTTTAAAAGAAGGAATTGCAAAGGTTATCCTTGTTGGTAACGAAGAAGCTGTTAAAAAGAGTGCAGCTGAAGACGGATATGATATTTCCGGCGCACAGATCGTAGATCCTGCTACATCAGAGAAAACACAGGGATACATTGACAAGTTAGTAGAATTAAGACAGAAAAAAGGCATGACACCGGATCAGGCTAAAGAGATTCTTCTTAACCAGTATCTGTACTATGGTGTAATGATGGTAAAAATGGGCGATGCAGACGGTATGGTATCCGGTGCATGTCATTCTACAGCTGATACATTAAGACCATGCCTTCAGATCCTGAAAACAAAACCAGGTACAAAACTTGTATCCGCATTCTTCTTAATGGTAGTTCCGAACTGCGAATATGGCGCAAACGGCGCATTTGTATTTGCTGATTCCGGTCTGAACCAGAACCCGAATCCAGAAGAACTTGCAGCAATCGCAGCATCTTCTGCAGAATCTTTCGAACTTCTCGTTCAGGAGAAACCAGTTGTAGCTATGCTTTCACACTCCACTAAAGGCAGTGCAAAACATGCTGACGTAGACAAAGTTGTAGAAGCTACAAAGATCGCAAAAGAGCAGAATCCAGACCTTGCACTTGACGGAGAATTCCAGCTTGACGCAGCTATCGTTCCAAGCGTAGGTGCATCCAAAGCTCCGGGAAGCGAAGTAGCTGGTAAAGCTAACGTACTTGTATTCCCGGACCTTGATGCAGGTAACATCGGATACAAACTTGTACAGCGTCTTGCAAAGGCAGAAGCTTATGGACCTGTAACTCAGGGTATCGCTAAACCTGTAAACGACCTGTCCCGTGGATGCTCTGCAGACGATATCGTTGGTGTAGTAGCTATCACAGCAGTACAGTGCCAGGCTGACGACAACAAATAAGATTTCGTCATATAACAGATTCCAATCGGATCGAAAATATTTGATCGACTACATAATTAAAGGCATCGGAGGAGATATGTTCTGATTCTGATGCCTTTGATATCATTGCTCATATTTCCTTGGAAATAGTGAGAATATTAATATTATAATATGAAAGGAAAAGCTGACAGAAATATCCGAAGACTTGTACCGGGATTATGGACAATATTCGAAATTTGTTGCCGGCAGAATATGAAAATGAACGTATTAGTAATCAACTGTGGAAGTTCATCCCTGAAATATCAGCTGATCAACTCTGATTCAGAAGCAGTTCTTGCAAAGGGTCTCTGCGAGAGAATCGGTATTGACGGAAGATTAGTATATCAGAAAACAGGCTGTGACAAAGAGATCACAGAAGCTGCAATGCCTACACATAAAGAAGCAATCCAGATGGTACTGGATGCTCTCACAAATGACAAAACAGGCGCAATCGGAAGCCTGAAAGAAGTAAACGCTGTTGGACACCGTGTTGTACATGGTGGTGAGAAATTTGCCAAATCTGTAGTGATCACAGACGAAGTTATCGCAGCAGTAGAAGAGTGCAACGACCTTGCACCGCTTCACAACCCTGCAAACCTGATCGGTATCCGTGTATGCTCCGAGCTTATGCCAGGTGTACCTCAGGTAGCAGTATTCGATACAGCTTTCCATCAGACAATGCCCGAAAGAGCTTATATGTACGCTCTGCCTTACGAATACTATGAAAAATATAAAGTAAGAAGATATGGCTTCCACGGTACATCCCATAGATTCGTATCCGAAGAAGCTGCAAAAATGATGGACAGACCCTATGACCAGACAAAGACAATCACTTGCCATCTGGGCAACGGCGGTTCCGTTTGTGCGGTAAGAAACGGTAAATCCATTGATACTACCATGGGCTTCACACCTCTGGAAGGTCTGGTAATGGGTACAAGAGCAGGTGACGTTGACGTTGCAGCTGTAACCTATATCATGAAGAAGGAAAACCTGACCGTAGACGAAATGGATAATATCCTGAACAAGAAATCCGGCGTACTGGGTATCTCCGGCGTATCCTCCGACTTCCGTGATATCGAAGAAGCAGCAGAACACGGCAATGACAGAGCAGAAACAGCTCTGGACGTATTCGCTTACAAAGTAGCTAAGAGAATCGGCGCTTATGCAGCAGCTATGAACGGCGTTGACGCAATCGTATTCACAGCAGGTCTGGGTGAAAACTCTGGCACAACCAGAAGAGCAATCTGTGATTATCTGGGCTTCCTGGGTGTTCACATTGACTCCTACAATAACTCTCTGAGAGGCAAAGCACTGGAAATTTCTGCTACAGATTCCAGAGTAAGAGTATTTGTTATCCCTACAAACGAAGAACTGGTTATCGCAAGAGATACAAAGGAATTGCTTGACAAATAAGATTCGCTTTAGTATAATACTATGGTATGACTATTTAGGGGTGATTTCATGATTATCGAAATGGGATATTTGTTCAATAGAAACGGGGCAACCCTTCCTGTAGAGCTGGTAGAACAGATTGATGATGCGAAGGATTATCCCGATGTCGTGGAATTTGCAGAGCCTGTAAAAATTGAGGGAACTCTTAAAAATGAGGACGATGTTTTCGTTCTGGATGCAAAGGGTGAAACGGCAGTGCTGATGGAATGCAGCTGTTGCCTTGCACCGGTCAGAAAAGAGCTTTGCTTCGAAATTAAGGAACGTTTTGCTCATACAGGCAGAGAAAACGAAGAGACAGAAACTTTTACGGGAGATCAGATCGATCTTGCGGATTTTGTGAAAAGAGGTATCATTGGAGAACTTCCTATGAAAGTGCTTTGTAGGGAGGACTGCAAGGGGCTCTGTCCTGTCTGCGGCAAGGATCTGAATGAAGGCGATTGCGGATGCGACCGCACAATTAGAGATCCTAGGTTCGAAAGTTTGAGGGCTCTTTTCAGTGATGACGAGGAGGTGTAGAAATGGCTGTACCCAAAGGTAGAGTGTCTAAATCCAAAAGAGACAAGAGAAAAGCACAGAGCTGGAAAATTGCAACACCCAATCTGGTAAAATGCAGCAAATGCGGCGAGTTGATGATGCCTCACAGAGTGTGCAAAGCATGTGGCTCTTACAACAAAAAAGAAATCATTGCTCAGGACTAATTGTTACTGAATGAGAGGAAAACAAGGTTTTCGCGTGAGAACGTGGGAACCTTGTTTTTTTGTGTAATTGGAAATTACTTTGTAATCTTCCTAT
>ENA-OPRW01001654-OPRW01001654.1-human-gut-metagenome-genome-assembly--contig:-NODE-1654-length-14434-cov-4.988873_pt1 | contig 14434 bp, 10 predicted proteins | sample MGYA00241898_ERZ501890 | MGnify/ENA primary metagenome ERZ501890 (study PRJEB25962, sample SAMEA2042216) | human gut metagenome | biome: human gut; feature: human-associated habitat; material: faeces... | reverse complement strand
GGTAGACAATGCCTATGATGCGGTAAAGAACCTGCCGGGAGTTGTCTCCATGAATGATGCCCTGACGTTGGGAGGGCAACCGGTCACTGTGGTTATCAACGGAAAAGTGACCACCCTCTCTGTAGAGCAATTAAGCACCCTGCTGAAATCAATGCCCGTCAGTCGGATTGAAAAGGCGGAAGTGATGTATTCCGCTCCGGCACGTTATCAGGTGCGCGGACCGATGATCAATCTGATACTGACTTCGGGCATGGGAAAAGAACCTTCTCTTCAGGGAGAACTATATACTGCCTACAGCCAATTACACTACGAATCTCTGGCAGAGCGTGCGAGCCTTCTATACTCCGGACGCAAATTTTCTGCTGATCTTCTCTACTCTTACTCTTACAGCCGCGAACGGAGGGAGACAGACAAGGAAGCGCTTCACACGCTCGCCGACGGTTCGGTGCATCCGATGAATATGTATGATATCACTACTTCCCGCCACAACAATCACCAGATACGCCTTGGGATGGACTATGCCTTTACCGACAAGCATTTGCTGAGCTTGGTTTATACCACTGCTTTCACCGATGTCAAACCTTACGCCACAGTCACCGGTGCGCAGAACTCGGTCACCGATTCGCACTCGGAAGGACAGCTCCATAATGCCAAACTCGACTATCAGACTCCTTTCGGACTGAAAGCCGGAGCGGAATTTACCTATTATCATGCTCCCGGCAGTCAGCTGCTTTACAGCACACTGGGAGAAGAAACACTGAACTTCCTGAGCAAAGATAACCAACGGATCAACCAATGGCGTTTCTATGCCGGACAAGAACATACTTTGGGCGCAGACTGGGGATTGAATTATGGTGTTGCTTATACGACCGCATTGGACAATAGTTATCAAATGTATTTCGATCCCGAAACGGAAACTTTACTGCCGGACAACAACATGCAATCCCGTCGTCGCGAGCAGACGTTGAACTTTTATGCCGGACTCAGCAAGAGCTTTGGTGAGAAACTTTCGGCGGATGTCTCTCTGGCTGCCGAGCAATATCATACGGATATGTGGAACGAATGGAGCCTGTATCCGGTTGCCAACCTGACTTATTTGCCTGCTCCGGGACATATCCTGCAATTTTCATTGAGCAGCGACAAAGAATATCCGGAATACTGGAGTATGCAGAACTCCACTTCCTACATGGGTGCTTATTCCGAAATTCAGGGAAATCCCTTCCTTAAACCGGCAACCAATTACGAAGCTAACATTAGCTATATATTAAAAGGTAAATATGTGCTGACCGCCTATTACAGCCGCACGAAAAACAAGGAAATGCAGACGCTTTACCAGTCTCCGGAACGTCTGGTCGAGATCTATAAATGCTTTAACTTCGACTTCTCGGAACAGGCGGGCTTGGTAATGGTAGTTCCCTTTAAAGTGAAGAAATGGCTGGACTCCCGCATCACGGCAATCGGCTTCCGTTACCGTCAGAAAGACAGTGATTTCTGGGATATCCCGTTCGACCGCAAACTATATACGTTTGTATTGACAATGAACAATACCTTCACTCTCTCCACCAAACCTGATTTGAAGTTTACCCTAAGCGGATTTTATCAGAACAAAGCGATACAAGGCATTTTCGACCTTCCCCGTTCGGGAAATCTGGATGCGGCCCTACGCTATACTTTCGCAAAGGGAAAAGCACAACTGACCTTGAAATGCGACGACATATTTAATACTTCCACCATTTCGACTAATGTCCGTTTCGGACAACAGAATGTGAAGAATCACTATATGAAGACTACCCGTGCCTTCGGTATTTCCTTCAACTACAAATTCGGAGGATACAAGGAGAAAAAGCGGGAAGAGGTGGATACTTCCCGCTTTAAATAATAAGTATTACCTATTTTCTGCATACTCATCCAGTACGCGTTTGATACTTTGTCCTATTTTTACGTAATCGGCTTCGTTCAGATTGGCGAGCGAAACACGGACACTCCATTTCGGTCCGGCAAATCCGCCGCCGTTCAGCAGGACGAGCGAAGTCTCGTTGGCAAGGCGGAAAACAACGTCGAGCGGATTGTAGGTCTTTTGCAGATAGTCTACAAATTCGTCACCGTAGAATTTCTTCGCCCATACCAGCATGTCGATTTCCGAATAATATCCGGCACGCAGCGGGTCTTCTATCAACGTGAAGCCGGTGCTGTCCCAGAGTGCATGCAGTCGACGGTGGATGATTTCCTGCATCTTTGCCTTGTACCGGTCTTCCTTGTCGAGAAGAGAGAAAGCGGCGAACAGGCTCATCTGCATTTGCTGGGGCAGCGAGAGTCCTGCGGTATGGTTCAGCGCAATCTGCCGGCTGTCGGCTACCATGCGGTCAATAAACTTCATCTTCTCGGGGTGTAAACTGAGGCTTGCATAACGCTTGTTTAAGATTGCTGTTTGCTCCTCCGACAGGCGGGCAATCATTTTGTCGTAGAGCTATCACTGCATTTCTCCATCCTGTGGCTCCGAAATACTTGGAGAAGGAATAGACGCAGAGTGTATTATGCGGCAACTCCGCCATCAACGAACGGAAGTGAGGTATGAATGTTCCGTACACATCGTCCGTAATGATCATCAGATTCGGATTGTCATTCTTTACGATGTTGACAATACGTGCGGCAGTCTCCGGACTCAGCGCATAACTGGGCGGATTGCTCGGATTGGTGATGAACAACGCTTTTATCTGCGGATTCTTCAGCTTATCGATATCTTCATCTTTATATTGCCAGGTGTGCAGCCCGTCCGGTGTCATCTGATCGGCAGATATTTCGGTAACATCGAACTGATAGCGGCGTAATTCCGGAATCTCGATGTAGGGCGTGAAGACAGGAATCATCAAGGCGATGGAATCCCCTTGATTTAACAGAAAGTTTTCCTGCAATGAATCGAATACATAGCACATGGCAGCCGTTCCGCCTTCGGTAGCGAAAAGGTCGAATGTGCCTTTAGGGGGACGGCGGTCGCACATTTCCTGTGCCAGATAATCCTGTACGATCAGTTCGGTGAAGTGCAGGATACGGTCGGGGACAGGATACTGGTCACCGATGACCGATTCCGCCCATTCATGAACCAGTCTGTCCGGATCGGCTGCGTGCTCCATCAGCATATAATTATAGGTTTCTTTCAGTAACCTGGCTCCGGCTTCTTTCTCGTTCTCTTTGAGGAAAGCCTCGAAGCGGGCGGCTATTCCTTCCTGTTGTGGGATGCCTGCAATTCCTTCTTCCAGGGATTGGACACGGCGACATTCGCAAAGTCCGAATTTTCCTAACAGGAAGAATGCTTCACGCGGTTCGGTCGCAATCCAGTTCGGGTTGCCTCGTCCTGCGTTCAGCATGGTATGGGCCATTTTCTTGATACTCTCGTCAGCCATTTCGATGAGCTTGTTTTTAAGTTCGAAAGGGCTGATCGTTTCCATCTTTTTGGCAAAGTTCTTGGTGATAACTGTGCCAGTTGTTTTCTTTTCCATAATGGTTCTTATTGTTTTGATACTTAATTTTGATTTCCTATACATTCATTATACTGACATTTACATGAGCAATACGATGGCTACTCCCCAGATAATCAGTAGTGTATTACCGACTGCATACGTCACGGTGTATCCTAACGCGGGAGTGTCGCTTCCCAATGCATCCTGAATAGCTCCCAGTGCGGCGGTTGTGGTACGTGCTCCGGCTGTACATCCCAGTGTGAGGGCAGGGTGGAACTTGAACAGATATCTTCCCATCAGCAGTCCGCTGAGAAGAGGGATGGCGGTTGCCAGCGCACCGACGATAAACAGGCTGAATCCTACTTCCTTGAAACCGGTCACGAAACTAGGTCCTGCAGCGATGCCGACAACAGCGATAAACATATTCAATCCCACATTATTCAATACCCACAACGAAGGTTCGGGGATACCGCCAAAGGTCGGATGTTTGCTGCGCAGCCAGCCGAATACGAGTCCTGCGATCAAGGCACCTCCACTGGTGGACAGGCTGATCGGGATACCTCCCAGGTGAATGGCAAGTGCGCCGACCAGACCACCGAGCAGGATACCCAGTCCCACGAAGATCATATCTGTCTGGTTGGTGGGGCGATCGATATAGCCCATCTGTTTGGCGGCAGTTTCTACTTCGAGTTTTGTTCCGGTCAGTTCGAGAATATCGCCGGAGTCGATCACTGTCTGAGCGAGTACCGGAACATTGATGCCTGCTCGCTTGATACTGCGGATACTGACTCCGTGCATGAATTTCAGCGCACGGATCGTGGAGACCTTTTCGCCTGCGAATGTGCGGTGGGTGACCATTACCGGAAGCGTCTCTGCCGGAAAGTCGAGCAGTTGGGCGTCGATCACTTCCGGACCGATCCAGTCTTCTTCGCCGATTGCATATTCACGGCGGCCGCTTAATACGACTTCATCGCCCGGTTGTAGAAGCATATCCGGGGTGACTTCTTCTATGACGCCCTTTTGCCGTACGCGTTCTACAAACAGCCGTTTATCGTTTTCCACCAGATAGTTCTCCAGTTCGCTGACTGTTTTTCCTTTGCCGAACCATTCGTTATCTATTTTATAAGCACGGAATACGACGGGGCGGAGGGCGGTGTAAAATCCGGGTTCATCTGCTTCGGAAGTTCCCATTTTGGCTTCCAGCTCTTTGCAGTCCGCTTTCACCTTCTCCAGTCCGCCTAGCATTTTGGGACCGAGTGAAGCCAGAATCCATGCGGAACCTGCCGTACCGAAAATATAAGTCACAGCGTATGCTACGGGGATGGCATTGATAAATGTCGCTTTCTGCGCATCGCTGATGCTTAATTGATTGATCGTGTCGCTTGCCACACCGATTACTGCGGAAATGGTCTGTGAGCCTGCCAGCAATCCGGCAGCCTCGCCTACATGGTAGCCCATGATTTTGGCAAGTATCCATGGGGCGATGAGGCTGACAAAGCACATCAGGACGGCAAATCCTACTTGCGGCAATCCGTCTTTCTTCAATCCGCGAAAGAATTGCGGACCTACCTTATAGCCCACAGCGAATAAAAACAGGAGGAAAAAGACAGCTTTCATCGGGCCGTCTACACTAATGTTTAATTGTCCTACCAGTACTCCGACCAGTAGCACGCTGGTTACTGTTCCCAACGAAAATTTTCCTATTTTGAATCTGCCCAGCCAGAAGCCGGCGAATAAAGTGAGGAAAATGGCAAGTTCGGGATGATCCCTGAGTTGATTAATAATCCATTCCATATATGTTGTTCTTGTTTAGGTTATGTTCATAACAACAGTTCTTGTGCAAAAAGAGTTTAGTGGGTTAAGTACGTTATCGTCATAGTTTCTAAAAATATAAATTAATTGTGCGGAAGTTCCGGGCAAACGAGAGAGCGTCTTAAATTTCTCAGTTTCGCTTTTTTGTTATACTTTTGTCACTTCAAATAAAACTAATCATATTCTGTATGAAATCAGACATAGAAATAGCTCGCAGTGTCGAGTTGAAAAAGATCAAGCAAGTTGCCGAAAGCATCGGAATCCCTCGTGAAGAAGTCGAAAATTATGGTCGCTACATCGCGAAGATTCCCGAACAACTGATCGACGGGGAGAAAGTGAAGAAAAGTAACCTTGTCCTGGTAACTGCCATCACAGCGACAAAGGCGGGTATCGGCAAAACTACAGTATCTATCGGTCTCGCCCTGGGACTGAACAAAATCGGAAAGAAGGCGATTGTCGCTTTGCGCGAGCCGTCTCTCGGTCCTTGCTTCGGTATGAAGGGAGGAGCAGCGGGTGGGGGATATGCACAGGTGCTTCCGATGGAGAAGATCAACCTTCATTTTACGGGAGACTTTCATGCGATTACTTCCGCGCATAACATGATTTCTGCTTTGCTCGATAATTATCTTTATCAGAATCAGGCGAAAGGTTTCGGATTGAAAGAAATTCTCTGGCGTCGGGTGCTCGACGTGAACGACCGTTCGTTGCGCAGCATCGTAGTCGGACTCGGACCCAAGTCGAACGGCATCACGCAGGAGTCAGGCTTCGATATTACTCCGGCTTCGGAAATTATGGCCATTCTCTGCCTTTCCAAAGATGTGGAAGACTTGCGCCGCCGCATTGAAAATATTCTGCTTGGTTTTACATATGATGACCAGCCTTTTACGGTGAAAGATCTCGGAGTGGCGGGAGCTATCACGGTATTGCTGAAAGACGCCATCCATCCGAATCTGGTGCAGACGACCGAAGGTACCGCCGCTTTCGTACACGGCGGACCGTTTGCCAATATCGCTCATGGCTGTAACTCTATTCTTGCCACCAAACTGGCAATGTCATTCGGTGACTATGTGATTACGGAAGCCGGATTCGGCGCAGACCTCGGTGCTGAAAAGTTCTATAACATCAAATGCCGCAAAAGCGGACTCCAGCCCAAACTGACTGTGATTGTCGCTACGGCACAAGGACTGAAGATGCACGGTGGTGTCAGTCTCGACCGCATCAAGGAACCGAACATGGAAGGACTGAAAGAAGGATTGCGCAATCTGGATAAACATATTCGTAATCTTCGCTCCTTCGGACAGACGGTAGTGGTTGCTTTCAATAAGTTTGCCACCGACACGGACGAGGAAATGGAAATGCTGCGCGAGCACTGCGAACAGTTGGGGGTAGGTTACGCCATCAATAATGCGTTCAGCGAAGGTGGTGATGGAGCGGTAGATATGGCCCGCCTCGTAGTTGATACGATAGAAAATAATCCGTCCGAACCTTTGCGTTATACGTATAAAGAAGAAGACAGCATACAGCAGAAGATTGAGAAAGTGGCTACCAACCTTTATGGAGCCAGCGTCATTACGTACAGCAGCATCGCCCGCAACCGTATCAAGCTGATTGAGAAAATGGGAATCACTCATTATCCGGTTTGTATTGCCAAGACACAATACTCTTTTTCTGCCGATCCGAAGATTTATGGTGCCGTGAATAATTTCGAGTTCCATATCAAGGATATAGTGATTAATAACGGTGCCGAAATGATTGTAGCGATTGCAGGAGAAATCCTTCGTATGCCGGGACTGCCCAAAGAACCGCAAGCGTTGCATATCGACATTGTAGATGGTGAAATTGAAGGACTGAGCTGATTTTTACTATTTCATTTAGTATATTTCTGTACTCAATCATCCAATATAAATCCCCGTCTTTCCACTTCTGATAGTTTGGGAAGACGGGGATGATTGTATATAGAGTCCAGTGTACCGGTATGTTGACCTTGTCTGATACACTGGACGATTGAAGTCGCTGCTTTCCGGAAGAGTATAGTGCGTATTTCAATTTCTCTTTTTGTAGTAAGAAAACATCTTTTCGAGCAGATAGTTTGTCTGATTCTGTTAATAAATAAAAAAGAAAAGCCTGTTTTCTTCACAGAAAGCAGGCTTATAAAATTCAAAAGAAATTCTTTATGAAATGTTGAACACAAATGCTGCTAATTCACATTACCGGCATTTGGTTACTCAAAGAAAGAAATCTTAATCAGCAAAAAGAGGATATTTCTTCATTGTCTCATTGACACGTGCACGTACTTGTGCGATCACCTCTTCATTTTCCACGTTAGACAGAACAGTTTCGATCATTTCGGCAATTTCGATCATCAGGTCTTCTTTCGCACCACGGGTTGTGATGGCAGGAGTACCCAGACGGATACCGGAAGTTTGGAAAGCAGAACGGCTGTCAAACGGAACCATGTTCTTATTCACGGTAATGTCAGCAGAAACTAATGCTTTTTCTGCTACCTTACCTGTCAGATCAGGGTATTTGCTACGCAGGTCAACCAGCATGGAGTGATTGTCCGTACCACCGGAAACGATTGTAAAACCACGGTCTATCAAAGCCTGTGCCAGTACGGCAGCATTCTTCTGAACCTGTTTTGCATATTCCTTGTATTCCGGTTGCAGGATTTCGCCGAAAGCTACGGCTTTGGCAGCGATTACGTGTTCCAACGGTCCGCCCTGTACACCTGGGAATACAGCTGAATCCAGTAATTGAGACATCATTTTGATTTCACCCTTCGGAGTTTTCTTTCCCCAAGGATTAGGGAAATCTTTTCCCATCATGATGACCCCACCACGAGGTCCGCGAAGTGTTTTATGTGTAGTCGAAGTGACGATGTGTGCATATTTAACCGGGTTCTCCAACAGTCCGGCAGCGATCAGACCCGCAGGGTGAGCCATGTCGATCATCAGGATAGCGCCTACTTTATCTGCGATTTCACGCATACGTTTGTAGTCCCATTCGCGGGAATAAGCAGAACCGCCGCCGATAATCATTTTCGGCTTTTCGCGCAAAGCAACTTCTTCCATCTGGTCGTAGTCTACACGGCCGGTTTCCTGATTCAGATTGTATTCGCAAGGAGTGTAGATAATGCCGGAAGTGTTTACTAATGAACCGTGAGAAAGGTGTCCGCCGTGTGCGAGGTTTAATCCCATAAACTTGTCGCCTGGATTCAAAACAGCCAGAAATACGGCTGCGTTGGCTTGTGCTCCTGAATGCGGTTGTACGTTTGCCCATTCGGCACCGAAGATTTCTTTCAGGCGGTCGATAGCGATTTGTTCGCTTTGGTCAACTACTTCACAACCTCCGTAGTAACGTTTACCCGGATAACCTTCTGCGTACTTGTTAGTCAGGCAAGAACCCATTGCCTGCATTACCTGGTCACTTACAAAGTTTTCAGATGCAATCAGCTCGATACCTTTCAGCTGACGTTGGTGCTCTTTTTCGATGATGTCGAAAATTAAGTCGTCTCTTTTCATTCTTTTTTATAAGTAAGATTAAATTTTTAATTCGAGATACCTATTTTAAGCGCACAAAGTTAGTGAAAATAAATAAAGAACGAAGGAACTATAAGAAAAATGTTAGTAAATGGAGGAAATTAATAGATAATGGATAATTTATCGTACGGAATGAATAGGAGGTGTCTGTTTTTGCCGGTTGCCGACTATCAAAAGTTCATCAGCCGGCTGTCGGATGTTCTTTAAAGAATGAATCCGAACGAGAAACTTAATGCGCTGTCGCGGCGGCGGAAAATGATAGGGCTGACTCCCGTGCTGCCGTCTGAATTGATATTGTCATAAACGATGGATTTGGAGATATTTCCTATCCCCTGTTCGTAGCGGAAGTCGAAAAAGATGCGGGAGATATTGACGCCGACACCGATCACGACGCTGACATTGAGCGGATACAGCTTTTCATGAATCCCTTTCTGGTCGAAGTTTGTGAAAGTGATTTCGTTCTGCTTTCCCCATAGATACCGGAGTTTTGGACCGGCAAAGATAGACATTCCGTATGGTCCTTTTTTCACTACGTTATATCCGTAGAGAATAGGGAAGTCGATACTGTGAAGTACGGACTGTACCGAAGCATAATCGGGTTCGATGGCAGGGTGTTGCGAACCGAGTTTGTCAAAGGTGATTTCGCCTTTGCTGACATTATAGGATGCTTCCGGCTGAATGAAATGCTTCTTTATATTAAAGCGCATGAAGATCGCGCCAAAATAGCCGATCTTATAATTATTTTGTACTTCGTCGATCGTTACGTCTTTGATTTTCAATTCGGATACCATAAACATGGAAGAATTAAATCCGGCTTTGATACCAAAGTTGATTTTCTTTGTGTTGGGACGTTCCACTTTATCTGCGTTACGATCTTGGGCGAAAGCTGTGCAAGCTATCGCCATCCAACCGAAAAGAATTATGTTGCGCAGTATATTCATGGCAGTACTTTTTTCTTTATTTCTTCTTTTCTACACTCCAGCCGAATTTCCCTATTTTTTCTCCCAGGTCGTAATATCCTCCGTGCACATATACCAGCGGGTTCGCTTCCGCCAGTTCGAACTTGCCGGTTTCGGGATTCAGGTTCCGGTCGTCTGCACGGACGTTTACCACATCGGCGATAAACATATCATGCGAACCGAGCGAAACAATTTCCTTCACGCGACATTCGATGCAGAGGGGAGACTCTTCGATCAGCGGTGCGCTGACTACGGTGCAGCGTCCCGGAGTGAGTTTCATCTCTTCGAATTTACGATAATTCCGTCCCGAACGTACTCCGCACCAGTCGGTGGGGAACGCCATATCTTTAGTTGTCAGATTGATGACGAACTCCATATTTTTCTTGATGATGTCGTAGGAGTGTCGTTCCGGTCGTACGGATATATAGCACATGGGCGGGTTTGTGCAAATCGTACCCGTCCATGCTACTGTTATAATATTATATTCACTTTCATCTTTTCCGCAACTCACCAATACGGCAGGCAGCGGATAGATCATCGTTCCCGGTTTCCAGTCTTGTTTCAATTTAATAAAAAATTAAGAATGAGGAATGGAGAAACTAGAGGATGGTGATTTCCTCGCGTTTCTGTTCTTTCTCGCAATAATGGCACTTCACGATGCAATTATCCTTGTCTATCACATGAAATAATGTAGACATAGGTTCATTGTTCGTGATACATTTCGGATTGGCGCATTTTACGATGCCGTGCAGTTCGTCCGGCATTCTGACTTCTTTCTTTTCAACGACTTCATAGTCGCGGATAATGTTCAGTTTTACGTAAGGTGCTACTACCGATATGCGGTTGATTTCTTCGTCGCAGAAAAACTTGTCGGCGATTTTGATAATGCCTTTTTTCCCTAGCTTTTTGCTGTCGAGGTTGAAGCCGATGGTGATGTTACATTTCATTTGCTCCACGCCCAGTAGCTGTACGACAGTAAAGAGTTTTTCTGATGGGATATGGTCAATCACTGTCCCGTTTTTCAGGGCAGCTACTTGCAATGCTTGTTTATTTTCGCTCATAATAAAATATCGTTTTTAACGTCCTCTAATGTGATACCTAATACGTCGCAAAGGATGGCTTCACGGGCATACAGACCGTTTTGCGCCTGTTGGAAATAATATGCTTTCGGGTTGTTGTCCACGTCGTAAGCAATCTCGTTGACACGGGGCAGCGGGTGCAGAATGCGGAGGTTCGGACGGGTGTTCTCCAGCATCTTGTTGCGCAGGATATATACATTTTTCACTCGTTCGTATTCCATCAGGTCGGTGAAGCGTTCGCGTTGCACACGGGTCATGTACAGGATGTCGGCATCAGCGATAATTTCTTCGGTAAATTCGGTATGTTCAATGTATTTGATCTGATGCTCTTTGCAGTATAGCTTATATTCTTCCGGCATTTTCAGTTCATCGGGGGCGATGAAGTGGAATGTAGGATTGAAGTGACGCATAGCCATCAGTAGTGAGTGGACGGTGCGTCCGTATTTCAAGTCTCCCACCAGAAAGATGTTCAGGTTTTCCAGTGTTCCCTGAGTTTTGTAGATGGAGTAGAGGTCGAGCATCGTTTGTGACGGGTGCTGGTTGGCTCCGTCTCCTGCATTGACGATGGGTACGGGTGCTACTTCGCTGGCATATCGGGCAGCTCCTTCGAGATAGTGTCGCATGACGATAATATCCGCATAGCTGCTAACCATCATGATCGTGTCTTTGAGTGTTTCTCCTTTTGAGGAGCTGGTTGCTTTCGGATCAGTAAATCCGATGACGCGTGCGCCGAGGCGATTGGCTGCTGTTTCGAAACTCAAACGGGTACGGGTGGAAGGTTCGAAGAACAGGGTTGCTACTACCTTACCTTGCAATAACCGGCGGTTGGGGTTCATTTCAAACTGCTTCGCCATTTCGAGCATGTAGAGGATTTTTTCTTTAGAATGTTCGGCAATGGTTACTAAACTTCTGTTTTCCATTTTGTTATCTTTTATGTGGATAGAACTTGTTTTACCGGAGTGTAAAGGTACGAAGAAAATGTAAAATACAAACTTTTTTTCTCTTTTTATTCGTTTTTCGGTTGGTTTTAAAATATCAAATAAATCAAAAACTCGTTTGCTGTATGCTATATTTTATCTACCTTTGCGGCTTAATTATAAGCATCTTTTTTAAGCTAGAAGAAACATGATTCGAAAAATAATAAACGCTCTTTGGGTATTGTTGGCAGTTGCTTTAATAGCTATCGTAGTTGTTTTTGTGTCTATCTCTAAGGGCTGGATAGGCTATATGCCTCCTGTGGAAGAACTGGAAAATCCCAATTATAAATTTGCAACTGAGGTATTCTCGGAAGACGGGAAAGTACTGGGTACCTTCTCAATGGAAAAAAACAATCGTGTATACAGCAGCTATGCCGATCTTTCTCCCAACATCATTCATGCGCTGATTGCGACGGAGGATGTTCGCTTTGCCGAACATTCCGGTATTGATGCGAAGGCACTTTTCCGTGCCATCGTCAAGCGTGGATTATTGTTGCAGAAAAGTGCGGGTGGAGGTAGTACGATCTCACAACAGCTGGCAAAACAGTTGTTTACGGAAAAGGTGGCAAGCAATACTATGCAGCGTCTGTTGCAGAAACCGATCGAATGGGTGATTGCCGTAAAACTGGAACGTTACTATACGAAAGAAGAGATTCTGACAATGTATCTTAATAAGTTCGACTTCCTGAATAATGCTGTCGGTATAAAGACAGCCGCGTCTACTTATTTCGGCTGTGAACCCAAAGATTTGAAAATAGAGCAGGCAGCGATGTTGGTGGGAATGTGTCAGAATCCGTCCCGTTATAATCCGGTATCCCGAAATCCGAAAATCCGTGAGAATGCATTGGGACGTCGTAACGTCGTACTGCGTCAGATGGAAAAAGCCGGTTACATCTCGGATGCGGAATGTGATTCTTTGCAGGCACTTCCGCTGAAACTTGCATATACCCGTGTAGACCATAAAGAAGGTCTGGCAACCTATTTCCGCGAATATCTTCGTGGTGTGATGACTGCCAAGAAACCGGTTAAGAGCGAGTACCGCGGCTGGCAGATGCAGAAGTATTATGAAGATTCACTTTCATGGGAAACAAATCCGCTGTACGGCTGGTGCGCCAAAAATAAAAAGAAAGACGGCTCGAGTTATAATATCTACACGGATGGTCTGAAGATTTATACCACCATCAATTCGCATATGCAGCAATACGCTGAGGATGCTATCAAAGAACATTTAGGCGACTTCTTGCAACCTCTGTTCTTTAAAGAAAAACAAGGAAGTAAGAACGCCCCGTATGCAAGGGCATTGCCGCAGGCGCGGGTGGAAGAATTGCTGACCAGAGCCATGAAACAAACCGAACGTTATAATGTAATGAAGTCAGCGGGTGCTTCTGAACAGGAGATTCGCAAAGCATTCGATACTCCTCAGGAAATGTCTGTTTTCACCTGGGCAGGTGAGAAGGATACGATTATGACTCCGATGGACTCTATTCGCTATTACAAACACTTCCTGCGTACAGGATTCATGTCGATGGACCCGATGACCGGATATGTGAAGGCGTATGTTGGAGGACCGAATTATACATATTTCCAATATGACATGGCAATGGTGGGACGCCGTCAGGTAGGTTCTACTATCAAGCCGTATCTGTATACACTGGCGATGGAGAACGGATTTTCACCTTGTGATCAGGTGCGTCATGTAGAACAAACGCTGATTACCGAAACAGGAGAGGCATGGACTCCCCGAAACGCCAATAATAAACGTTATGGTGAAATGGTGACTCTGAAATGGGGACTGGCCAATTCGGATAACTGGATTTCGGCTTACCTGATGGGTAAACTGAATCCTTATAACCTTGTAAGGCTGATTCATAGTTTTGGTGTACGAAACAAGGCGATCGACCCTGTTGTTTCACTTTGTTTGGGTCCCTGCGAAATTTCTGTCGGTGAAATGGTAAGCGCATATACAGCTTTTGCCAATAAGGGGATTCGGGTAGCTCCGTTATTCGTCACCCGCATTGAAGATAGTGACGGCAATGTGCTTTCTACGTTTGCACCGCAGATGGAAGAAGTTATCAGTGTTTCGAGCGCATACAAGATGTTGGTAATGCTTCGTTCCGTTATCAATGAAGGAACAGGCGGACGTGTTCGCCGTTACGGAATTACGGCCGATATGGGCGGTAAAACAGGTACGACCAATGATAACTCGGATAGCTGGTTTATGGGCTTTACTCCATCATTGGTGTCCGGTTGCTGGGTAGGAGGTGATGAACGTGACATCCACTTTGGTACAATGACTTATGGACAAGGGGCTGCCGCCGCATTGCCTATCTGGGCAACTTATATGAAGAAAGTCTACGATGACCCGACTTTGGGATACAGCCAGACGGAAACGTTTAAACTGCCCGAAGGTTTTGACCCTTGTGCCGGTTCGGAAACACCGGACGGAGAAGTCTTCGAAGAAACGGGACTGGACGATTTGTTTAATTAAACCTCTCATCGTGCATAAATGTATCATTTGTATCGGAAGTAACTACAACCGGAAAGAGAATCTTCTTCTGGCTCGCAGGAGACTGGTGGATTTGTTTCCTACCATCCGCTTTACGTCTGAAC
>ENA-OPRW01001628-OPRW01001628.1-human-gut-metagenome-genome-assembly--contig:-NODE-1628-length-14639-cov-2.699397_pt1 | contig 14639 bp, 7 predicted proteins | sample MGYA00241898_ERZ501890 | MGnify/ENA primary metagenome ERZ501890 (study PRJEB25962, sample SAMEA2042216) | human gut metagenome | biome: human gut; feature: human-associated habitat; material: faeces... | reverse complement strand
ATCGTTGTGTCTGCTGGTGTGCATAGTTTGAAGGAAGGTATGTCCGTGGAATTATTGAAACCGGTTTCTAAAACAAATGTAGGGGGACTGTTGTAATGATCAATTTAGCGGATTATGCATTAAATAATAGGGCGCTGGTAAAGTTTTTTATTGCAGTGCTGGTGATTGGAGGTATTTTTGCCTTTAATTCGATGAGCAAGTTGGAAGACCCGGAAATCAAGGTAAAACAGGCGATGGTGGTTACGGTGTATCCCGGAGCTTCTGCTCATCAGGTGGAGTTGGAAGTAACGGATGTATTGGAGAAGTCGATTCGTTCAATGGGGGCAATCGGTAGTATTGAATCCAAGTCCATGGCGGATATGTCATTGATCACGGTAGAATTGGAGAGTACGGTGAGCCCGGACGAGCTGGAGCAGAAATGGGATATTCTGCGTCGAAAGGTGACGAATGCACAGGCCCAAATGCCGGATGGAGTGCGTCCTTCCGTGGTGATGGATGATTTCGGGGACGTGTATGGAATGTTTTATGCCATAACGACCGACGGGGTGGGTGACGAGCAGTTGTTGGATTATGCCCAGTTGGTGAAACGGGAGTTGCAAGATATTGAGGGTGTGCGTCGTGTTGAGATCTATGGGAACCGAACCCCGTGTATCAATATCGAGATGATGCAGGATAAGATGGCAAATCTGGGGGTTCACCCGATGGAGGTGTTGTCCACGTTGAACAGTCAGAATAAAACCGTGTATCCCGGTTATTTCAATAGTGGGGATCAGCGTTTGCGGGTGGCTATTAATGATAGCTATAAGTCGATCGAGGATATTAAGAATCTAATTATACAGGGACACGAGGATGATCAGTTACGTTTGCGGGACATTGCGTCCATCACGGAAGGGTATGAGGACCCGGCCCGCAACGGGATGAAGTATGATGGCAAGCAGGCTTTCGGGTTGGCAATTTCCATGGAAAAAGGTGGGAATATCATTACTTTGGGAGAGAAGGTAGATCAGGAGTTACAGCAGTTGAAAGAGTCCCGGATTCCGGTGGGCGTGGATTTTCAGAAAGTATTTTTTCAGCCAGACCGGGTGAGGGATGCCATTAATGTTTTCATGGTTAACTTGTTGGAATCGGTGGTGATCGTGATTCTCGTGCTGATGCTTACCATGGGATTCCGGAGCGGGGTGATTATCGGTACGGGATTGGTGATTATCGTGCTGGGGTCATTCGTGGTGCTTTATCTTTTTGACGGAACGTTACAACGGGTTTCGCTGGGGTCGCTGATTGTTGCTATGGGGATGCTGGTGGATAATGCGATCGTGATTGTCGACGGGATACTGGTTGATTTGGAGCGGGGCGTGAAACGGCCGGCCGCGCTGACAAATATAGCGAAGAAGACGGCCATGCCTTTATTGGGGGCTACATTGATTGCTATCTTGGCGTTTTTCCCGATCTTTATTTCCCCGGATACGACGGGCGAGTACGTGCGGGATTTGTTTATTGTGCTGGCGGTATCCCTGTTGTTGAGTTGGGTGTTGGCGTTGACGCATATCCCGATTCATGCGGATCACTCATTGAAAGTGAAACCGAAAAAGTCGAATGAGAATTTGTATGATAGTAAGATATACCGGTTGTTCCGGCAATTTCTTTCTTTTATGTTGTGGCACAAGTCCATGGCAATCGGGGTGGTCGTGGTTTTATTGGCGGTTACTGCATTCTTGTACCGCTATATTCCGCAAGGTTTCTTCCCGGATTTGAGTTACACACAGTTGTATATTGAATTTAAAATGCCGGAGGGTACCCGGGTGGAACGGGTCGAGTCGGATTTGGCAAGTATAGAGGATTATTTGTTGAGTCGTCCGGAAGTGACTCATGTAACGACGAGTGTCGGCGGGACTCCTGCCCGTTATAATCTGGTGCGTTCTATCGCGGAGCCCACGATGAGTTACGGGGAGTTGATCGTGGATTACACGACCCCGGAAGAGTTGAAGGCGTCGATGACCGAGATTCAGGATTACTTGACGGCTCATTACCCGGATGCTTACGTGCGGATGAAACGTTATAATTTGATGTACAAGAAGTACCCGATTGAGTTGATGTTCACGGGACCGGACCCGGCCGTGTTGAGAGAGTTGACGGAGAAAGCGGAACAGATTATGCGTGACGAACCCGCAATTACTTTGGTGACGAATGACTGGGAGCCGATGACTCCCACGTTGATGGTGGATTACTACCAGCCGATTGCCCGTTCCGTGGGACTTTCCCGTTCGGATGTCGGTTTGTCAATGCTTGCAGCCACGGATGGAATGCCTGTGGGATCTTTCTACGAGGGAGTTCATGCAAAGCCTTTGTACATGAAGAGCGTGAATAGTGAGGGGGAGAAGGTGGAAGCACTGGATAATATTCCCGTTTGGAGTGTGCTGCCTTCGACGGCGGCTCTGAACGAGGAGTCGTTGAAGGGATTGTTGATGGGGACGATGTCCGGGGAGGATTTGCTGGCCCAAAGTATAGGTTCTATCCCGTTGAATCAAGCCACGAAAGGTATTTCTTTGAAATGGGAAGATCCTGTTGTGCGACGTTATAACGGGCAGAGGGCTATGCGGGCGCAATGTAATAATGCTTTGGGGTACACGGCGGAGAGTGCCCGTGCGTTGATCGTAGAGAAGGTGGATACGATTACTTTGCCCGAGGGCTACGCTAAGCAGTGGTTGGGAGAGCATAAGGCGAGTGGGGAGTCCATGAAATATTTGTTCGGGAATATTCCGTTAGCGGTTATTCTGATGATCGCGATACTGATCATGTTGTTCAAGGATTTCCGCAAGCCGATTATTATTTTCTGTTGTTTACCTTTGGCTGCAATCGGGATCGTGCTGGGAATGTTGATCAGTGGTAAAGAGTTTGGTTTCGTGGCGATTGTCGGTGCGTTGGGGTTGGTCGGGATGATGATTAAGAACGGAGTGGTACTACTGGATGAGATCGGGTTACAGATTGCTTCCGGGAAAGATCAGACACAGGCTCTGCTGGATTCTTCTTCTTCTCGTTTCCGTCCGGTGATGATGGCGTCATTGACGACGATATTGGGGATGATTCCGTTGCTGGGTGACGATATGTTTGGTTCGATGGCCGTTACGATTATGGGGGGCTTGTTGGTAGGTACGGTGATCACGTTGGTGTTTATTCCCGTGTTGTACGCGATATTCTTTAAAGAGAAAAAAAGTGATAGCATAAGTTAGAGGATTATTATGAAAGGTCTGTTGATAATATTATTGGTTTTAGGTATTTCTCCGGTAAAAGCGCAGGTTTCTTTGAACTTGGAAAAATGTCGGGAAATGGCTTTAGAAAGTAGCAAGAAGATGTCGATTGCCACGAAACAAGGGGAGAAGGCTGAATTTGAGCGAAAGGCTTATCGTGCGAATTTTTTGCCCAAGCTTTCGGCTACCGGGTTGTATGCTTATATGCAGAAAAAGAGTTCGTTCACGATTGATGGGGGGTATTTACCAACGTTCGTGCCGGATGCAAACGGGGAGTTGGTTTACAATCTTTATATTGATCCGGCGACGAAACTTCCAGTAATGGGAAAGGATGGTCGGCCTCTTTCGGCGCAATATGCTTTTATGCCTGATATTGAGCTGGAGTTAGGGTTGCGAGGGGTTTATTCGGCGGGAGCGATGCTGGAACAACCGATTTATATGGGTGGGAAGATTCGTTCAGCTTATCGTATGGCCACGATTGGGAAGGAAATGTCCGAGTTAAATAAGCAATATACCCGTGCGGAGGTGATTACCGAGGCGGACGAGGCTTATTGGCAATACTTACGTGTCGTGGAGCTGGTGACTTCTGCCCAGAAGTATAAGGCGGTAGTTAATGAGTTAGTGCGGAATTTGACGGATGCTTACGAAACGGGGATGGCTTCTCGAAATGATTTGCTGAAGGCGCAGGTAAAGTTGAACGAGGCCGAGTTGATGTTGCAAAAGGCGGAGAACGGGAAGGCTTTGGCGGGAATGAATCTTTGCCGAGTAATCGGGATTGATCTTTATTCGACGATACAGGTGAGTGATTCTTTGTATGATGAGGTGACTCCAGGCGTGTTGAATGCAGGGGAGGGATTACAACAGCGTCCCGAATATAATTTGTTGGAGAAGGATGTGGAATTGAAGGAGAAACAGGTGGCGTTGACTCGTTCTGATTTTTTGCCGGAGGTGGGAGTTTCCGCCTCTTATGGATTTTCGGGGGGAATATCTCTGAACGGGCAGACGGAGGACGTGGCATCTTTTACGGCCATGGCTTCCGTGAAGATTCCTATTTATCACTGGGGTGAGGGCCGGGGAAAGATTAAAGCGATGAAGGCCGAGCAGGAGATGAGTCGATTGAAAAAAGAGGAGATGTCACAAATGATGCTTTTGGAGATTGCACGGGCTCGCTATAATATCGAGGATTGCCACACAAGGGTTATGTTGACCCGTAAATCGTTGAGCCAGGCAGAAGAAAATCTGGGGGTGAGCAAGAATCAGTATGAGGTGGGAATGGAGACGATCACGAACTACATGGAGGCTCAGGCACAATGGCAAAAGGCGTGGAGTGGTTGGATTGATGCGAAGGCGGAATTACGGTTGAGCGAGACGAGGTATTTGAAGGCGACGGGACGGCTATAATTAATAAGGCTTGCTTTTTGGGCAAGCCTTATTAATTATAAGATAAAAGTTAAAAGCTAAAAACTATAAGTTGGGATATGTGTTTAAATTATTTTTTGCAAATAGCGGGAATAATTTTAACTTTACCGTGTCACGTAAAAGGAGTAGTATCGTGCCCGATATAAAAGAAACAACGATAATTCGTCTATTAGAGGCCGGAGATGAGAGATGTATGAAGATGATGTTTGATACTTATTATCAAGCATTATGTACGTATGTTATGCGTTATTTGATTTCGATGGAAGATGCGGAGGATATTGTTCAGACGGTGTTTATATCCTTGTGGAATAATAAGCGGGGACAGGCTTTTACAGGATCTTTGAGGTCTTATTTGTTTGGGGCGGTAAGTAAGGCTTCTTTGCAATTTATGCGAGATCGGGGAAAAACTTATTTTGTGGATATAGAGTTGCATATTGATGATTTTTTGGAAGAAATGTCTCGTGATCGTGAAGTGGAATTAGAGAAGATGAAAGAATATCTATATGCAGCCATTGAGGATTTACCCGCTAATCCGAAGAAGGTTCTTACCGCGATTGTTTTTAATAATACACCTTATAAGGTGGTTGCCGAGGAAATGGGAATTTCGGTGAACACGGTGAAAACCTATTATGCGAGGGCGCTTCAATCGTTGCGTAAATCTCTTGATGGTAAGACATTTTGTCTTCTTTTCCTTTCTTTCTTTTCTTCTGAAAAATAAATTTTAATTTTTCTTCTTGATTTGTGTCACCCATTTTTAAATTTTGGGAATATGTATGAAAATTATGACACATGGAAGATAAGTCGATATTTGAATTAATTGCAGAATATAGTGCCGGGACGATTTCTCCTACGGATGCCGAATTACTTCGTGAGAGGTTGGAGAGCGATGCGGAGGCGATGCGTTTGTTCCGGGAGATTCGGGAGACGGAGAAGGTGTTGAAATCCGTGCAGGTGCAAGAAAAAATTGACCTTCAGAAGTCGTGGCAACGTCTTGACAGTTCTTTGGTTGGGCGACCTCGAAAAGGACGGAGGCTGTTCTGGACAGTGGGTTCAGTGGTTGCTGCTTCCGTGGCGTTATTGCTGATGTTTGTTTTTCCGTTTACCCGACAAGTGGAACAGCCGGAGACGTTGGTATCACAGGTGGGTATTACTCCCGGTGGAGTAAAGGCTATTTTACAGAGTGAGGATGGAAAGATGATAGATTTAACTTCTTCCACGTCCTCTCGTATTGTGACGTCGGATGGTTTGGTGTTAGTGAACGATTCTTTGAAGGGATTAAGGTTTGATCAGAGTAAGTCGGAGAATCAACCGATGAAATATCATACGCTTGCGGTGCCTGTTGGTGGAGAGTATCATTTCACGTTAGCGGATGGAACCCGGGTGTGGGTAAATTCTGCCTCTGAGGTGCGTTTCCCGAATTGTTTCTCCGGAGAAAAAAGAGAAATTTATGTCAAAGGAGAGGTCTATTTGGAGGTGGCTCGTGATGAAAAGCATCCGTTTGTGGTACATGCCGGAGAAAATGAGGTACGTGTGTTGGGAACGAGATTTAACCTGACCGCTTATCCGGATGAGCAGAAGGTGATCACCACGTTGGTGGAGGGAAGTGTTGAGTTTCGGAATAGTCAATCGAGTATTCGTTTGAAACCCGGGGAACAGTCCGTGCTGGATCGGGAGACGAATAATCTTGATAAACAGAAGGTTGACGTGTCTATTTATACTTCTTGGGTTTCCGGTACGTATGAGTATGAACGGATGCCGTTGTCGGATATTACCCGGCAATTATCTCGTTGGTACGACGTACAGTTTGTTTACGAGGCCCCGGAATTCCGCAATCATCCGTTCACGGGGATTGTAAAACGTGATCAGTCGTTGGAAGAGGTTTTGTCGATTATTGAGAAAACGACAAATATCAAGTTTAAAATATCAGAGCGAACAATTATTATCAAAAGAGCGGAAGATGCAGCGAACATCTCCCGCTCAAGTAATTAATTTCATTGCTTTTTAGCGAAACAATTAAAGTACAATGTTATGAAAAAAAATCGATTAAAAAAACGGCATTTCTTGGAAATAGCATTTTTGCGACATGGGATTAACAAGAATGTGTTGTTGTTGGGGTTGTTTATGCTGTTTGGTTTGTGGAATTTTGCCTCGGCACAGACCAAGAGCGTGACGTTGGACGTGAAGGATATGCCTTTGCGTGAAGTTTTTAAATTGGTCAAGACTCAGACTGGGGTAAATTTTGTTTACAGCGAGATCGAGATTCAGAAAGCTTCTAACGTGACGCTCAAGTTCGAGAATTTACCGTTAAAAACAGCTTTGGAAAGAATTTTTAAAGATCAACCTTACACGTTTGAGATTCAGGGGGATATTGTGGTTGTGAAACCTGCTACACAGAAAAAAGTGGTTCAAGAAGAGAAAAAGAAACGTTCGATCAAAGGTCAGGTGCTTGACGAAAATGGTCAACCCATTCCGGGAGCCAATATTTGGCTCAAGGGGACGACGACAGGAGTTCCTTCTGATGTGAATGGGAATTATTCGTTGACTTTTGATGGAAAATATAATGTAATTGTTGTTTCTTTTGTTGGGTATAAATCGGTGGAGAAGGTGATAGGGGATCAAGACGTGATTAATTTTAAGCTTGTTCCGGATGACGAAACAATTGAGGAAGTGGTGGTGACGGGCTATCAAACGATTTCTAAAGAACGGTCTACTGGGGCTTTTGCAAAAGTGTCTTCACAGGTGTTGGAAATGCGACGAATGGATAATCTTTCGTCAGTGCTGGAAGGTCAGATTGCTGGATATTCAGATGGTATTATTCGAGGTGTATCGACCATGAATGCTCAAAAAACTCCGCTTTATGTGATTGATGGTTTCCCCGTGGAAAATACTTCTATTGATGCTAGTGGAAGTGTGACAGAAAATGCTCCAGTGTTAAATATGGAAGATATTGAGAGTATAACTGTATTGAAGGATGCTTCGGCTGCTTCTATTTATGGAGCTCGTGCGGCAAACGGAGTAATTGTTATTACCACGAAAAAGGCCAAACAGGGGAAAACACAAATTCAATTGTCTGGAGTTTTGACAGTGCGTCCTTATTCTTATTACACGGGAAATTTGACGAATTCAGCAGATATTATTGAATTAGAAAAACAGTGGGCTGCCGAAAATCCGGAATTAAATAATGGGATTGATCGAGCGCTAGCAGAGGCGATGAATCGTCGTAATAATTATGCATCTCCCAGTGCGGGAATTAATATATTGCTTGATCTCTATACGAATAAAATTACTCAATCCGAAGCGGATGCAAAACTGTCTGAATTAGCGTCAAGAGGTTACAGCTATTACAAGGATGTAGAAAAGTATGCTAAACGTAATCCATTTTATCAACAATATAACTTGAGTGTGGGTAAAGCAACCGATCGTAATAATTTTATGCTCTCGGCCAGTTATCGCAATAATAAAGAGGAAGATAAATATGCAAAGAGTGATCAGATCGGTTTAAATATTCAAAATTCAATGCAGGTTGTTTCATGGTTGAGGGCCGATGTAGGAGTTTATGTTAATTTTAAAAATGCCACGACGCAGACGTATGATTTATTGAATTCTTACGGGGCCGGTTTTACTGCGAGTCCTTACGATCGTTTGAAGGATGATGATGGGAACTGGATCACGATGCCTTCCCAGTATAAGAAAACGATACGGGATAATATTGAAAATTACGGGTTGTATGACGTGGATATAACTCCATTAGCAGAGTTAGATAAGCGATTAACAAAGACGAAAGAGTTTATGAGCAGGCTGTTTGCAAAGTTAGAAGTGAAGATTTTGCCATGGTTAACTTATAACACGATGTTCCAATATGAATATGGGGTGAATCGAGTAAAACGTTTGGAAGAAATGGATTCCTATGCGACGCGTGTAATGATTAATAAGTTTGCTACTTACACGGATGGGAATGTGGTTTATAATCTTCCGGCTGGGGATATATTTTATACCCAGAATCATTTTTCCAATGCTTATAATTTCCGTCAACAGTTAAATGTTGATAAAGTGGTAAATGGTGTACATGGTATTACTTGGATTCTTGGTCAAGAAATACGTAATACAAAATTGGAATATAGTAATCTAACTCGTTACGGGTATGATAATGATCTTTTAATGGCTCAATATATTGATGAACCTTTATTAACTCAAGGTTTTTCCGGGCTGATGAATTCTTGGGCGTCGTTATCGGCTCCTAGTGCCCAGAGGGAGATGGTGAATCGGTTCGTATCTTTTTATTCGAATGGAGCTTATTCTTACGATAATCGTTACACGCTTTCAGGAAGTATCCGATGGGATCGTTCTAACTTGTGGGGAACAAATTCGAAGTATCAGAATAAACCGCTTTGGTCGGTCGGGGCTAATTGGAATATTAGCCGGGAAAGTTTTTTTAATTGCTCTTGGGTAGATATGTTGAAATTGCGAGCTTCTTATGGAATCGGGGGAAATATCGCTAAAAATACAGCTCCTTATTTAACTGCAAATTATTATACAAGTGCTCTCGTGGGCGGTTTGTACGGGAATATTTCTTCTCCACCTAATCCGAATCTTCGGTGGGAAAAGACGACAACCGTGAATGTTGGTGTGGATTTCTCCATGTTCACGAATCGTTTGGTCGGGTCGTTCGAAGTGTATAACAAAAAGAGCGTGGATTTGCTGGCAAATCAAATGGGAGTACCCACGGAAGGATTTGGTTATTCAACGCTTACATTTAATAATGGGGCGATGCGTAACCGGGGATTTGAGCTAACTCTTCAGGGGGATCTGTTTAGAGAATCTGCGTTTAAATGGAATATGGGATTCCTTTTAGGCTATAATAAGAATAAGGTTACGAAAATCAACGTGGAGGCTCCCGTGTATTTTCTGCAGCTGGATTATCCGGAGGCATATCCTGTGGAAGGAAACTCTTATAATGGAATTTATGCTTATAAGTGGGCTGGTTTGAGTGAGACGGGAGAGCCACAGATTTATGATAAAGATGGTAATATTACTACTACTGATTACACGGATCTAGAAGCAATTCATTATGTTGGAACGACTGTTCCTGAGTATAGTGGTTCGTTCACGAATGTGTTTAATTATAAGGATTTTGAGTTGTCAATTCAGATGCTTTATGCTGGCGGGCACAAGATCCGGAATACGAATATTCCTAAAATCAATATGGGAGATCCATACAGTAACGGAATCATTGACATAACCAGTAGAGATATTCGTAAGCGCTGGAAACAGGCCGGAGATGAAAAGATCACGGACGTACCTCGTTTGCTTTTCTATACGTCACCTGATTTTAATTATGATAGAGAGTCTATTTATAAGGGGGCAGATATTCACGTGTGGGATGCATCGCATATTAAGATTAGTAATATTTCTCTTACTTATAAGCTTCCAAATGAATGGGTGAAGAAAATAGGTTTTGGCGGGGCGAGGGTACAGTTTAATATTGAGAATTTGGCAACAATAGCATTTGATCGTAAAGCAGGTTATTTATTAGGGAGTAAGGATAAACCGAATTACGTCTGCGGGCTTTATTTGAATTTTTAATCTTAAAAATGGAAATACGATGAAAAAGCAAATACAATATATAGCGGGAATTATAATTCTTGCGATCGGAATATTTTTTTCTTCTTGTGATGATTTTTTGAATATTCTGCCGAAAGGAGAAAAGATCCCGACAACGTTAACCGATTTTGATGCGTTTATTCGTAACGAGTCGAATCATTTGAATGATATAACACAAGCAATTAATCTTTTGAATGATTCCTATGTAAAGCCTAGTGCATTGGGGTTCGTGTCTCTGGAGTCTATTAATTATAATTGGATGGAGGATGAGGATCGTATTGCGCAAAATAATTCGGATGAAGGGGCATATTATTATGCGTATACCGCCATCTCGAATTGGAATTTGATTATTAATAGTGTTCCTGATGCTACTGAATGTACCGAGACAGAGAAACAGGAGTTAATTGCGCAGGCGAAAGTATTGCGGGCGATGAATTATTTTTACTTGACGAATTATTATGCTGATGCTTATAATGCTTCTTCGGCCTCTTCAAAATTATCTGTGCCTTTGATCGAATCTGCCGATATGGGAGCTTCTTCCACTCAAGTTACGATTGAAAAAATGTATGAGTTTATATTGAAAGATTTAACGGATGCCTTACCGGCCCTTCCCAAGGAAGGAAAAACGATCCTGCATCCGAATAAAGGATGTGGGTATGCGATGTTGGCACGGGTGTATCTTACAATGGAGAATTATGACGAGGCTTTAGTGAATGCGGAAGAGGCGTTGAAGTGTAATGACAAACTTTTTGATTGGAGAGATTATTATAAGGAAAATAAAGATCAGATTGAGAAACCGGATGATTGGTCTACTAGCTACCCTGCGATTTCCCTGACGAATCCTGAAAACTATATTTTCCGTTATGGGACTAATTCACAGAAGAATGGAGGACAGTCGGCGTTGACCGGTGCATTGACAACTGCTCGTGCTGCTTTGTTTGAGGCAGGGGATGCTCGTTTCGCGTCTAAATGGAAAGCGAAGTATGAAGCTCCGGACGATATTTTTTATGGCATTCGTAATGATAAGTTCAATGGGGGTGGTTTGTCCACGCCTGAGATGTATTATATCAAGGCAGAATGTTTAGCTCGTAAGGGTGGTCAAGATAACCTAGACGATGCCATGGAGACGTTAAATGCGGTACGGGAGACTCGTATTTTTAAAGATTATTATACTCCGCTTTCTGCTACTTCTGTTGAGGAGGCCGTGAAATACATTATTCAAGAGAAGGCTAATGAATACGTGCAGACTGGAATTCCTTTCTGGGATGCCCGGCGTTTGAACCAAGACAGTAAATATGCCCGGACGTTAACAAAGGAGTTTAACGGGAAAACGCTCTCGCTTTCTCCAACATCACACTTGTGGACAATGCCATTCCCGCAGGGAGCAACGAGTAATCCCGGTAATGGAACTTTGCAACAGAATGTGGAACGATAATTAAATTGTTGATTTTATAAAAATAATTGAAATGAGAATGTTTTTTTTAGTTTTGTTGGCTGGAATGATGTTAACTGTGGGTGCTTGTACTCCTAAAGATTCGTTTACTATTCAAGGGAAGATTACCGGCTTGTCGGACGGGACCATTATGGAGTTGGTTCCAGGGGCAACTCATAAACAAGAAAAGCCTGTGGCTGAGGCAATCGTGACAAAGGGAGGTTTTTCTTTCACGGAGAATGTGGAAACCCCTCGTTTGTATTATGTTATGGTTCAAGGTATGAATGGTGTAATTCCTATAGTTGTAGAGAATGGATTACAGGTTTGTATACATGGAAAAGCTGAAAAGCGGGATTATAATGGTCAAATGTTTGTAGAATTTTCAGATATAAAGGTTACTGGTTCACCGGTGCATGACGAATTCCTTCAGAAAATAGATTTTAGAACAAAATTGGATCAATTGTACGAAGATAAGGAGAAAAAACATGCGGATATTAATCGTAAAATAGGGGAAGCACGAGGAAATAAGGAGCAAGTTCTTTTAGATTCACTTTCTCGTACAGAGGCTTATGCTCAGATGGAAAAAGATGAAGCTGCTTTTTTTGAAAAAGCTGAGGCGGAAATAACAAAAGCCGTTTTGGATAATAAGGATTCGTGGTGGGGACCATTTTTGATGTTGAATTTAATGAGTTGGTTTGAGGATGATCAAAAAGAGTGGTTTGAGGCTTTTTCCCCAGAAGTGCAAAAAAGTTATTACGGGCAAATCGTTTATAAAGAATTGTTCCCGGAAACTCTTGAAGGCAAGAATGCTCCGAGTTTCACAGTAACTGATTCTGAAGGGAAAAAGGTTACGTTACAAGAGCTACAAAAAAATAAGAAATACATACTTGTCGATTTTTGGGCATCATGGTGTGCACCTTGTCGGAAGGAAATTCCTAATTTGAAGGCGTTATATGACCGGTTTGCTGCTAAGGGATTGGGGATAATTAGTATATCTATAGATAAGGATCAAAAAGCGTGGGAAAAAGCGTTATCCGAAGAACAACTCCCGTGGCCGAATTTCTTGGATGATTCAGGTATTTCTGATGCTTATGGAGTGAAAACGATTCCCGCAATCTTTTTGTTAGATGCAAATGGAAAAGTTTTGTCGATTAAGTTGAGAGGTGAAACTTTGCAAAAAAAGTTAGAAGAACTTTTTCAATAGATTATCTTTCGTGTTGTTTTCGAGGAGATACAAGGGAGAGTCGTCCAGTTGGACGGCTCTCTTGAGTTATATGTTTTTTTTATTTGAAAACATATTTGAATGAATTTTGCGATTATCTCTTATTATTAGTACTATTGCATAATAATATGTGGGGCGAATAGTATGTAAATTTTTTAATACTCCAATATCATGAACATTCATAACTTAAAAACCGTTGCTTGTTATAATTCGAGATTGTTGTTGAGAAGTTGGATGTTCCGGCTGTTTTTGTTATTACTTTTTCTGATTGTTATACTTTATCAGGTCTTGGCGCAGACCAATATTTTTTATGGGGTAAATAGTGGATTGGTGACGTTGTCATCTTATCTTCCTCATGAAAATGCTTATCTATTCACAATCTTACAAATTGTACCCTTGGTCTTTTTGGCAGGGTCTTTTCTTGGGAAAGAGAGGAAGATGGATTCGATGGATACGGTTTACTATCGTCCGGAGAGTAATGCGGATTACGTGGTGGGGATGATGTTGGGATTCACGAAGACTTTTATGACGATGGCGGGGATTTCTCTTGTTATCGGGATGCTGTTGCATATTTTCGCGAGTGAGTCTCCTTTTAATTTCTGGCTTTATCCTTTTTACTGGCTCACGATGATTTTTCCGGCTTTGGTGTTTGCCTTGGGTTTCTCTTTTTTCATTCATACGTGGGTTCGTCACCGGGGACTTAGTATATTGATTCTTTTGGTGGTATTTGGGGTGTTTCTGTTTCAGTTGGGTAAGGTGCGGGAAGGGCTTTTTGATCCGTTCGGGTTGTCTTTACCGAATGCTTTTTCTGAAGTGACGGGACATCCGGGAATGGCCCTTTATCTTATGCAGCGGGTTTGCTGGTTATTCGTGGGGATGGGGTTTGCTGGATTGGCCGTGTTGATGTTTCAACGTTTGCCGAATCGTCCGGTGAACCGAAAGCGGGTGATGATCGTGGCGATCGGTTGTTTGGTGCTGGGGAGTCTATTCGGGGGAGTTGTCTATATGGCACGGGAGAACGTGGAGAGTGTTCGGGAACTTTATGCCGAAACTTATAATAAATATCAAAAATTCCCGAAAGGAAACGTGGTTTCGAATACCTTGGAGGTGGAGCAAAAGGGAAATGTGCTGTCCGGGAAGAGTACCCTTCTTGTAAAAAATCAGGGGGATCAGGAGTTTTCGGAAATTATTCTTTACTTGAACCCGGCTTTGGTGGTGTCCGCTATAAAAGAAGGAGAGACTGGCGTTGCGTTTGAACGGGAGAATCAAGTGATTCGGGTTGCCCGGAAATTGCTACCCGGTGAGGATGTGGAATTAACCGTGGAGTATAGTGGTGGAATTGATGAGCGGGTGTGTTATTTGGACGTGGATTTTGATAAATTATTTCAATTGCAACCCATTCCCGGGCATAGTTCTACCGCGGGAAAGCGGTTTGCTTTTGTCGGGGATGATTTCACGGTGCTTACCCCGGAATGTCTTTGGTATCCGGTAGCCCAACCGTCGGTGAATCCGGCATCCCCGTATGATGCTTTGCCCGATTTTACTTCCTACTCCTTACAGGTGGCATCAACAGATGGGCGAACGGTTATTGCTCCCGGAAAGCGGGAGACGAAAGAAGGGCGTGTCTGTTTTACGGGAGATATTCCTTTGCCTGGGATGGGGCTTTGTATCGGGAATTTTGAAAAGCATGATCTTGTAGTTGATTCTACATTATATGAAC
>ENA-OPRW01001606-OPRW01001606.1-human-gut-metagenome-genome-assembly--contig:-NODE-1606-length-14823-cov-2.640100_pt1 | contig 14823 bp, 14 predicted proteins | sample MGYA00241898_ERZ501890 | MGnify/ENA primary metagenome ERZ501890 (study PRJEB25962, sample SAMEA2042216) | human gut metagenome | biome: human gut; feature: human-associated habitat; material: faeces... | reverse complement strand
CAGCTCAGCCCGGGTTCCTCCGGGTGTGATTGCATTCAGCTCCGCCAAAGAGACAGTCTCCTCTCCCGAATGAAGGACGCCATAAACAGCAGCGCCCAAGGGGATCAACAAAACTGCCGCGTAACGTAAAAACACACGCCAGCGTATCGCTTTTTTCTCTGTTTTCTTTAATTTTTTCGAGTATCCCTGCCAACCGGAAACTTTATCAAAAGCCGTGAAATGTTTTTGTTTCGATTCCCACCCTTCCCGACTGACGATTCGGTCATACAACCGACGGTTTCGCCCTGAAGCCATTCGCCACTCATCCAATAATTGCAATTCTTCATCGGACAATTCTCCGGCCATCGATTTTGCGATCCAAGAAGCTAGCAAAAACGGGTCATCCATCAATTCCTTACTATTTTTGTCCATTCGTTCCATATAAATTTATTCGCCACGTAACTCAATATTCGTACATTATCAAGATTTAACACCATCGTATACCAAGTTTCTACGACACGTTATTTATCTTTCTACTATTACAACACGAAAAACAGAATTTATGGGGAACGAAAAATTCACTTTTTTGAAAGAGAAAAACGGAAAACAATAGAGATCAACTACTTATTTAGAAGAAAAATAAAAACCAGATAATAATATTCTCGCAAAATTTTACGCAATTTCTTGTAGGCTATCTTCTTTAGCGTATGCACGGAACTCTCAGCAATTCCCAGTTGCCCGGCAATCTCGCTATTTTTCAAGCCATCCAGAGACAATAAAATCACTTGACGGGTTTGGTGAGGTAAGGATTCCACAGCATTATAAAACATTCGATAGGCCTCTTCCTCCACCAGCGTCTACGTGTAAAATTCAAGAGATTCAACCACGGAAAGATCCTCCCGCCTCAACTTGTTATCGCGTATATAATTCAAACAATCATTTCGCACCATGGTATAAAGGAAAGATTTCACCTTGAAATAATTATCAAACCCCTCCCGCTTGTTCCAGAATTTCACGAACCCTTCCTGAACAATATCGGCAGACAAGGCATCATCTTTCAAATAGGTGGACGCAAAAACGCACAAGGCTTGATAAAATTTATCAAACAAATTTTTAAATACTTGCTCGTCTATTCGCAACGAACTGTCGTTTTCCACGTCCATACAAATACTTTTGTTATTAAACACAAACCTAATGAAAAATATGACAAGCAGCAAACTCATGCCACAAAAAAAAACTTGCCGTCTGCCTCTATACCCGTTCGTTCCCGGACATAAAACAATAAAGATAATATGATTATCATTAAGAAGCTTCGAAGAGATGGATGCCGCGACCTCGAAAGCGCCGGAATAGGTGATGTATCCCTCATCCCGGGCCTTTACGGGGGATATAATGGCCCGAAATTTTATTCTTGACCGTGAATAGCCCCGTTATAGGCCCGGTTAACGGGATATTCGAGTATGTTATTTTTGTTTTCCATCTATTAAAATGGCGGCGATAATCGGGCGAGCATCGGGCGACAATCGGGCGACGGCGCCTAACAGCCTCCCAATAGTCGCTCTATCGCCATGTAACGGATACGGATAACCCCGGGAAAAGGGATACTAAACATCCCTAGTTGCCAATCCATAAACAATTCACTACTTTCGCGACGAGAAGAATGACACTTATATCACAAATATGTTTATAGATACTCACTCACACATCTATGCCGAAGAGTTCGACAATGACAGGGAAGAAGTTATTCAACGGGCGTTAGCTGCCAACGTTCGACAGATTGTACTACCGGACATTGACAGCACAACCCGGCAAGCAATGTTATCACTGGCACGAGCCCACCCGGACATGATGTACCCCACGCTGGGAGTACACCCGACTTCCGTAAACGAATCCTACAAAACGGAAATGCAACTTTTCGAGAAATTACTAGGCCAAGAAACAATACACGGAATCGGAGAGTGTGGAATTGATCTTTACTGGGATAAAACATTTTACAAGGAACAAATTATTGTCTTCGAGCGACAATTAAACATCGCCCGAGAAATGGATTTGCCCGTTATAATCCATTCGAGAGACTCGCTAATGGAAATATTCGCCGTGTTAAAAAGACAACACTATAACATGAAAGGCATACTCCACTGTTTCCCCGGCACGGAAGAAGATGCCCGTCGGGCAATAGACTTAGGTTTTCTACTGGGAATCGGTGGTGTCGTTACCTTCAAAAAATCATCCATGGCTGAAGTCGTGGGAAGAATCGGAGCTGAACACCTTGTATTAGAAACGGATGCCCCCTATCTTGCCCCCGTTCCCTACCGGGGTAAACGCAATGAAAGTAGTTACATTCCGTGTATAGCCGCTAAAATTGCTGAAATTCTAGGGATCGACACGAAAAAAGTCGAGGAAATAACAACGAATAATGCAATGAATTTATTTAATTTGCACGTCAGTAGTGCGAACTGTTCATAGAAAAGATACAGACAGATAATTCACTGACGAAAAGTGCAGAGGGAGCTTAAAGCTTGTAATGTTTTAGTTTTTAACTTAGTGCGTATGACAAAACCCGTGTTAATTATATATACCGGAGGTACAATCGGGATGGTAAACGACCCTGAAACCGGGGCGTTATGCCCTTTCAATTTTGACCAGATCGCTTGCGAGGTTCCGGAAATCAAAGAATTTGGATTCACGATAGATAGTTACACCTTACCGGAAATCATAGATTCCTCGGATCTCCAACCACAATTGTGGAAAGACCTCTGTTCAATCATCTTGAAAAATTACGATGATTACCAGGGATTTGTTGTCCTACATGGAACGGACACCATGGCCTACTCGGCCGCAGCCTTGAGCTTCATGTTAAATAACTTGACCAAACCCGTGATCTTTACCGGTTCCCAGCTACCTATCGGGAAAATCAGGACAGACGGGAAAGAAAACCTGATCGCGGCCATTGAAATAGCAGCCGCTTACGATCAAGAAAAGGCCATTGTTCCGGAAGTCTGCATCCTGTTCGGGGATAAACTATTCCGAGGAAACCGGACGACAAAAATAAACGCGGAAAGTTTTGATGCTTTCCAGTCATTTAACTACCCGGCATTGGCAAACATCGGGATACATATTCATTACGATTACAGTGCAATCGATTACACCCCGCGAACGGAACCCGTAAGCGCATTCTGTGACGTGGACACGAATATCGCCATATTGAAAATATTCCCGGGCATGAGACCGGAAGTGATTGACGCGGTAACAGGGATTCCCGGGTTAAAAGGAATCATACTGGAAACATACGGGTCAGGCAACGCTCCTACGAATAAAGTTTTTCTTAACAAGGTTAAGGAAGTACTATCAAAGGGAATTTTCGTGTATAACGTCACCCAATGTCAAGGCGGGAGTGTCGAGATGGGTAAGTATGAAACAAGTAGAGAGCTACTTAACGCAGGAGTCATCAGCGGTCACGACATTACCACGGAAGCCGCTGTATGCAAAATGATGTATGAACTGGGCAAATATAAAGACACTAACGAAATAAAAAAATATTTAAATAACGGCTTGAAAGGAGAAATATCCCCCCAATATATTGGATTTTAACATTTTTTTTATACCTTGGTGCCCGATTTTAACCGGTACACGGTGTAAAACAAGAACGAAACAGCTTAAACAGATATTATAGAGTTAAATTTTAATTATTAATAAACTAAAAATCAGTTAAATTGATCATGAGAAAATTATTTGCACTAATAGCAGTTTTAGGAATGCTTACTATTGGAGCATCATCTATGCTAATGGCTCAAGAGAATGAAACAACTCAAACAGAGACCACTGAAACGACAGAAACTTATCAAGAAGAAGAGGAAACTACAGATCCTACCGTGTTAGAAGACGAATCACAAATCGAAAGTACTTCTTTCCACGCTGCCTTGAAACAAAAATTCATCGAGGGAGGTGCCGCCTTCATGAGCTTCGTTATCTTGTGTTTGATCTTCGGTTTGGCTATCGCTATCGAAAGAGTTATTTACTTGAACTTGGCTTCTGTTAACACGAAAAAATTGATCGCAAGTGTAGAAGACGCTTTGAATAATGGTGGAGTTGAAGCAGCTAAAGAAGTTTGCCGTAACGCCAGAGGGCCGATCGCAAGTATTTTCTATCAAGGATTGTGCCGTTATGATCAAGGTGTTGACATGGTTGAGAAATCAGTTGTATCTTATGGTTCAGTTCAAATGGGACTTTTGGAAAAAGGAATGTCTTGGATCAGCTTGTTCATCGCATTGGCCCCGATGTTGGGATTCTTGGGAACTGTAATCGGTATGATCGACGCCTTCGATAAGATTCAGGCAGCAGGTGATATCCAACCGTCATTGGTGGCAGGAGGTATCAAGGTTGCATTGATCACGACCGTGGGTGGTTTGATCGTTGCCATGATCCTTCAAGTATTCTACAACTATTGTATTGCTAAGATCGAAAGTATTGTTAATGACATGGAAGACGCTTCCGTAACTTTATTAGACATTCTTGTCAAATACAATCAAAAACACTAAACCATGCAGAAAATAACCAAAATATTAAATATCCTGACCATCGTAATGTTCGTCATTACGGTTGTGTTACTGGGGTTATTTTACTTTGGGGGTGAACTTCCAAATTCACAATACTCCAACCCGGTATACACAGAACAATTAATATGGTGGTCATATATCCTATTTGCTGTTGCTATTATTGCAGCATTAATATTCCCGATTATCAGATTATTCACCAGACCAAAAGAAGCGATGAAGAGCTTTATAGCTCTCGCAGGGATCATAATCCTCGTGTTAATCGCTTATTCTATGTCTGACGGAACAATCATGGAGATTCCGGGATATAGTGGTTCAGACAACGTTCCTGGAACCTTAAAATTCACCGATACCATCCTAATCACGACTTATTTCTTGGGAATTGGTGCTATCGGTGCTATCATTGTTACGGAAATTATCAGACGCGTTAGATAATGTTTCCTGAAGAGTAAAAAAAGAGATTTATGGCAAATAAAAAAACACCAGAAATTAATGCCTCTTCCACAGCGGATATAGCATTCTTGCTGTTGACATTCTTCTTGATGTCAACGACCATGGATGTGGACTCAGGATTATTCAGACGGTTACCGCCAATGCCTCCAGAAAATCAAGTAATCGCTCCGCCTGTTGCCAAACGCAATATATTACAGGTTTTGGTAAACAAGAACGATTTGCTGGCCGTAAACGGGGAACTGATGCAAATTGAGAATCTGAAGGAGAAGGCAAAAGAGTTTATTCTAAACCCACAAAATAGAGATGACCTACCGAGCAAGGTTGTTAAAGAAATTCCTTTCTTTGGACAAGCTGAAGTTTCGAGAGGGATTATCTCTCTTCAAAGTGACCGTGGTACCTCATATAAAATGTATATTGCCGTTCAGGACGAACTGACCGCAGCATACAACGAAATCAGAGATATTAAAGCCATGGAAAAATGGGGAAAGAAATATAGCGAACTCACGGAAGAGCAAATGGATGCAGTGAGAAAACTTGTTCCCACCGCAATATCCGAGGCAGAACCTAAAAATATCGGGAAAGGAGGAAAGAGGTAATGGCTAAATTTAGAAAAGAAGGCGGAAAAGAGACTCCTGCAATTTCAACAGCATCTCTACCGGATATCGTGTTCATGCTATTATTCTTCTTCATGGTTAGTACCACGATGCGAGAAGTACTCGTGATGGTTGATAACGGAATGCCCGAGGCAAAGGAAGTTACCAAATTGGAGAAAAAATCTCTGGTTAGTAACATCTTTATCGGAAAACCAAAAGATCAGTACGTGGCTACTTACGGAAGTGAACCTCGTATCCAGTTGAATGATAAGCTGGCAAGCGTAAGTGAAATCAGTAGTTTCGTTGCCGCTGAACAAGAAACTCGTAAAGAGGAAGAACGGAACATGATCACGAATAACTTAAAAGTTGATCAGTTTACAAAAATGGGTATTGTAACCGACGTAAAACAAGAATTGCGTAAAGCAAATTCTTTACGTGTAAGTTACGCTACTCGTAAAAAGGTAAAATAGTTTATCTATTATACATTAAAAAAGGGAGCAAATTGCTCCCTTTTTTTAAAAATTTGATTAGCTTTGCACTCGGATAATATGGTCCCCTAGTTCAATGGATAGAATGAAGGATTCCGGTTCCTTTGATATGGGTTCGAGTCCCGTGGGGATCACCACTTTATCACATAACCCGCTAAAACACAAAACGTTATAGCGGGTTGTTTTTTATATAGCCAATATATAAGCCAAAACAACAAACTATTCTCGTTTTTCCCTACATTTGTATAAAACAACATAAGCGTAATTATGGCTAACTTGCAAATTATACAAAGTAAAATATACGAGATCAGGGGCCAGAAAGTAATGTTAGATTTCGATCTGGCAGAGCTATATGGCATTGAAACTAGAGTACTTAAACAAGCAGTCAGACGTAATTCTGCACGTTTTGAAGGAGAAGATTTCATGTTTGAACTTACCAAAGAAGAAATTTCAAGATCACAAATTGTGATCTTGAACAAAGGAAGAGGATCCAACATAAAATATGCCCCTTTTGCTTTCACAGAATTAGGTGTAGCGATGCTTAGCAGTGTTCTTAGTTCACCAACTGCCATCGAGATAAATAGGGGTATCATGCGAGCCTTTGTCGCAATGCGTCAATTAATACATATCTCTCCTGTTGATAATATCGGTGAACTAAAAAACGAATTAAAGGAACTAAAAGAATACATCGAAGATGTTTTTACCGACCAAAACGACATAAACGAAGACACTCGGATGCAACTCGAATTAATAAATCAAACCCTAGCGGAACTGCAGACAAAAGACCGGGGATTTAAGGAAAGAAAACAAATCGGGTATAAGTTACCGGGATGCGAAGAAGATGATAAAACTAAATATTAAAAGAATGGATAAAAAAGAAGTAATTTTTGTACTACTAAACAATTTTGCAGACTGGGAAGGTGCCTATATCTCCACCTGCCTAAATATGGGTGTCAAACCGGGATGTCCGATTAAATACAAGGTGAAAACGTTGTCACTATCCAAAGAACCCATTACCTCGATAGGTGGATTCAAGGTTTTACCGGATTATGATATTAACGACCTGCCGGATGATCATGCAGGACTTATACTCATCGGCGGCATGAACTGGTTTTTGCCCGAGGCGAAACCCATCTCATCATTAGTGGAAAAAGCAATCGCGGAAAACAAACTGGTTGCCGGAATCTGTAATGCCTCCGTATATCTCGGAATGTATGGTTTCCTCAACCACGTAAAACATACAAGTAACACGCTGGATTACCTCAAGCAATATGCAGGTGCCCAGTACACGGGTGAAACTAATTACATAAACGATCAAGCCGTAAGAGACAATAACATAGTAACGGCTAACGGTAATGCCCCTTTGGAATTTTGCCGGGAGATTTTATATCAATTGGATGCCGCAACACCGGAAATTATAGAAGAGACTTATTCATTCTATAAAAACGAACTTTAAGGAGTAGCACATCAACACGTCTAAAATAGTCAACCTTACTAATTGGTTGACTATTTTTTTATACATTTGCTATAAATCTGTTCGCTATGCAAAGACCTTTCAAATTTACCAAACTCAAACTCATCACGGGATATATCCTAATTCTCTTGTTAGGAGCAATTGCAATTGTCTTTATCTACAAACAGACCATTGCCTTAACCCAAAAAGGGAATGATGAAATCGTTATGCAACAAAAACTATTCATCATAAGTAATACACTCACCAAACTATACGAGGCAGAAAATACCGGAATCGCCTTTTCCCAAACGGGAACACAAAAGAATTTTGACACGTACATGAAATTAATAGAGGACATCAAGGACAACATGGATACCTTGAAAAATCTATCCATCAGTTCGGAACAAAACCTGCGAATAGACACGATAAATACGCTTTTAGGCAAACGGATCAAAAATCTGAAAGACTTGTATTACGTCAAAAAATATTATATACCCGAAGACTTCTACAACAAAACAATCGAAAAAATAGGTACGCTCAAAGATTCGGCAGATATCATCCCCGATCTCCGGGAAAAAATTATTACAGTCATTGACAGTAGCTATATCATCCGAGAAAGAAAAGGATTATTCCGAACAAAAAGAGATTCCATCCTAAAAGTCGACACGACCCTCCATCGCATCGTTGACACGCTCAGTATGGTCACAACGAACAGTAATACGGACACATTAATGAACGTGATTCGGGATTCTTGGAGCCAGTACCAGCAGCAAAAGGAAGAGATCGATGCGGAAGTCTCCCGGCGAGAGGGAATCGTTATCCAGAGTGGTCAACACATCACGGAACGCCTCAAACGAGTACTGAAAGACCTTGAAAAAGAAGAACTCGAAAACACGATGATCCGCTTGGAACAACAGCAAATCACGACGCATCATCTCACCAGAACTATATCCTGGATTGCGATCATCGCTTGTGTGCTGGTAGTCTTCTTTGTCGTTCTTATTATCAATGACATCACGCAAAGTCAACGATACAGGCGGGAACTGGAAGCAGCAAAAACATACACGGAACGGTTACTACATAACCGGGAGAAACTCATGCTGACTGTCACTCACGACATAAAATCCCCTCTAAGCTCCATCATCGGGTACATTGAACTACTAAATAACACCCAACTGGAGGAGCGACAGCACTATTTTCTCAAAAACATGAAGGGGACAGCCGAACATATCCTGCATCTTGCCAACAACATGCTTGATTTCTCCAAATTGGAATCCAATAAAATGGAGATCAACACGGTTCCATATAACCCGGGACGCCTGTTACAGGAGACGGCAGATAGTTTCCTTCCTCTAGCGGCACAAAAGAGTCTGGAATTGAAAAGCGATATTAGCAACGCCCTGAACGGACTTTACCTCGGGGATTCCATGAAAGTTCGCCAAATCGTGGTTAATATCCTATCGAACGCCATAAAATACACCCGGGAAGGAAAGGTTTCTTTATCCGCCTTTATTTCCCCTACAAAAGACGACCAGTTTATCATTATAATCAAAGACTCCGGGCCGGGAATGACGGAAGAGGAACAAGAACTGATATTTAAAGAATTCACCCGCCTAACCCCGCAGCATAACAACGGGGCAGAAGGCACAGGTCTTGGCTTAACAATCACATTACAACTCGTTCATTTACTTGATGGGGAATTAACCCTCGAAAGTAAAAAAGGCGAGGGAAGTACCTTCACGGTTAAATTCCCATTGATAAAGGCCACGGCACAAGAATCCCAACCGACAGAAACACCCTCTTCACCCCCAGTTAGGCATGAAGGGATGAAAGCCTTTATCGTCGATGATGACATTCTTCAATTGACCGTCACGACAGAATTACTCCGGAAAACAGGCATCCAGTGTGACACGTGTACGCACTCTCAAGAGGCGCTATCCCGTTTGGAAAAAGGGAATTATAACATTGTTTTATCCGACATCCAGATGCCGGAAATGGACGGGTTCGAACTCGTGCAACAAATCCGAGAATCCCAAAACCAACAAATAAAAAGCCTTCCGGTAATTGCTCTGTCAGCCCGTGACGATATGCACGAAAAAGAGTATCAAGAAGCCGGCTTTTCAGCTTATCTAAATAAACCGTATACCCCGGAACAACTATATAGCAGGGTAAACGACCTGTTAGGATGTGCGATAGAAACCAAACAGCCGACAACACAAACCTCTGATAAAAACGCCCCTTATAATTTAGACATGATCATGGTCTTTGCCGACAATGACAAAGATGCCGCCAATCAAATTATCGGGTCTTTTATATCGGATTGCAAGACCAATTTCCAGCTATTGGCCCAACATCTGGAATCACATGAAACGGAACAGATTGCCAAGTTAGCACACAAAATGCTACCCATGTTCAAGCAACTAGCGATTAACGATGTCATTCCCTCGTTACTTTTCCTAGAAAAAATGCCATTGGATACAGAGGAAAACAAAATAAGAGAGAGTATTGAAAAGATCCTGCAAGAAGGAAACAATGTTCTCCAATTACTGGAAAAAGAAACACGTCAATAATCTCTCAAAATATTTCATAAGTCCTCCAGACCGAAACTTTTCAATTTATTATACAATGTTTTCCTATCTATCTGGAGCATACGGGCAGCCTCGCTCTTGTTGTTCCGGCATTTCTGCATGGCATCCTTGATCAGCTCGATTTCCATCTCTCGCCGTGTTGTAGATGTCTTTTCAGGCTCCACGGGCTTTTGCTCCAACTCCGGGGGCAAACAGGTCTTGGAAATCAAACTCCCCATACACAACAATGTCGCCCGTTTCACGATATTACGCATTTCCCGCAAATTCCCCGGCCACGAGTAAGTTCTAAAAATACGCATCACCTCCTCATCAAACCCGGCCACCTGTTTCCCCAGCTCCTCGTTCGCCTTATCCAAGAAATGATTGGCAAAAATCAGAATATCCTCTTTTCTCTCCCGGAGAGGCAATGCTTGAATGGAAAATTCATTCAAACGATGATACAAATCCTCACGGAAACGACCATTCGTGACGGCCTCTTTGAGATTCTCATTTGTGGCTGAAATGATACGAACATCAAAAGGAATATCAACATTCCCGCCCACGGGATGTACTTTACGCTCTTCGAGCGCACGCAACAATTGGACTTGCACGTCATAAGGCAAATTACCAATCTCATCCAAGAAAATGGTACCCCCCGATGCGGTTACGAAATATCCCTGTTTATCGGTAACGGCACCCGTGAAAGAACCCTTAATATGCCCGAAGAACTCACTTGCGGCAAGGTCCTTCGGTATTGCCCCGCAATCAACCGCCACGAAAGGCCCGTCCTTCCGGTTACTCATCGAGTGAATCAGGCGAGCGATATACTCTTTACCCGTACCACTCTCCCCGTTAATCAAGACCGTCATCGTGGTAGGCCCTACCAGATGAATATATTCATATTGCCGATCGGCACCTTCACTCACTCCTTTTATATAAGAAAAGCTCGTCGTTTTCGCTTTTGCAGGAACGGGCTCTGCCTCCAACTTCAAAGCTTCCTGCAACTTTTTAAGAATCTCATCCGGGATAACAGGCTTAGCCACGTAGTCAAAAGCCCCCAGTTTAATCGCCGTGACGGCAGTCTGTATATCGGCATATCCCGTCATCAGAAGCACCTGTGTTTCCGGTGTTTTCTCCTTGATCACCCGGAGCAAATCGATCCCATCCTTATCCGGCAAACGCAAATCCGTCAACACGAGATCAAACCCTGCTTTATCCAATTGCTTTACAGCGTCCTTGTAGGAAAAAGCAGTAGCTACCTCAAATCCACGTTTTTCCAACCATTTTCTCAGCATGATACAAAATGTTGTATCGTCATCCACGATTAAAATCTTTGCCATAAGTCGATTTATTTCTAACACGAAAATAGCCTTAATCGACTAAACAAAAAAGTTTTTAACGGAATTTAGGAAAAGAAAGCAGGTAACCCTCTAAAAAAGAGATACCTGCTAGAAACAAATGTAATAAATCTCCTCAAACCTCCAACTACACGAATAAAACTCCCGCTCTTACTAACGGATATTGACGTATATCCGTCGTGTTTATATTAATAATTGTCTATCATCAAGATGATTAGGTTCACTCTACTTCATTTCAGGTTCTGCTAAAAAATGCGGTAACAAAAGTCCCGAAATAGCTATTACGATAAAAAATATACAAATTCCCATAACCAATCAATTTTAATCATTCAACCATTTGCTTATAGTATAGAGAATTGTATGCCACCACAAAACAGAATACACAATTACAAAATAATCAACTACTTATACAGTAATCTTAATAAATAAGTATGTGGAAAGATGTGGAACAAGTGTGGAAAAAATCCCTATAATCTGTTCCCCAACAGACCTTCTATCGCCTCACGAACCGTCGTAATGTCCCACTCAGATACTCTTTGCTCGAATTTACTTTTAATCTCCGTCAGGCAAAGATTACCCATACTTCCCTCGTGCGTATGATGAATTTCACGTACCCCATCTCGATAACTCCCCTCTTGAATTTGCATTCCGATTTCCCGGTAAGCCTCCCGAAACGGGATTCCGGCCATTACCCGTTCATTCACATCCTCCACGGAAAAAATATAGGCATAACGAGGATCTCGTAAAACATCCCGTTTCACTTCCATCTCCTGCAACACGAGATGAGCCATAAAAAGGGAATCGTTCAACTCTTGAAAAGCGGGTAAAAATAACTCCTTGGTCAATTGCATATCCCGAAAATACCCGGAAGTCAGGTTCGTACAGATCATGGCCATTTGCATGGGGAGCGATTGCAAGTGATTACATTTCGCCCGGATCAACTCGAATATATCCGGGTTTTTCTTGTGCGGCATGATACTGGATCCCGTTGTGTACTTATCCGGCAAACGTACAAAACCGAAATTACTACAAGCGAAAAGACAAACATCGGCAGCCAAACGTCCCAGAGTCGTCGCCACGGCAGCCAACCCGAATAACACGTTCTTTTCCATCTTTCCCCTTTGCATCTGGGCATAAACCACGTTATAAGCCAAACTTGAAAATCCGAGCAAATCAGTCGTCATTTGCCGGTTCAAAGCAATCGACGAGCCATAACCCGCCCCGGAACCAAGAGGATTCGTGTTCACCATATCGTAAGCCGCCTTCAACGCCAACAAATCGTCAGCAAGCGATTCGGCATAAGCACCAAACCACAAGCCGAAAGAAGAAGGCATGGCCACCTGCAAATGCGTGTAACCGGGAATCAACACGTCTTTATTCTCCCCTGCCCGTCGTATCAACAAATCAAACAAACGTTCTATATGCTCCAACGTTTCGAATATCGCCTCCCGGGTAAATAACTTCAAATCGAGTAACACTTGATCATTCCGGGAACGTCCCGTGTGAATCTTTTTCCCCGCATCCCCACATTCCCGCACCAACAATAACTCGATTTGAGAATGCACGTCTTCAATTCCCTCTTCTATCACGAACTCGCCCCTTTCCACCATTCCGTGAATATCAACTAATACCCGCTGCAAAGATTTATATTCCGCCTCGTTCACCAAGCCCACGGCATGTAACATTTTCAAATGAGCCAAATTCCCGATGACATCGGCCCCCGCCAGCATAACATCCAGTTCCCGGTCTTTCCCTATCGTAAATGATTCAGTAAAACCATCTATATCATATCCTTTATCCCAAAGCTTCATCCTATTTTAGATTTTAAATTTTAAATTCCAGCCGCACAAGGCCAACACCTTTTGATTTTCTACTTTTATCTTTTAACTCTTATCTTTTCAACTACCCCCTCTAGCTCCCCCTTTTCAAGGGGGAGAAACGGATGCGAGAAACTACCACAATATCTCAATGTAGCATATTCTCCCCCTGTGTAAGGGGGAGTTAGAGGGGGTAGTTATTAACTTTTAGCTTGTTTAGAACTATCATTCAACATATTGAATGATAGATTTAAACCATTCAATCCCCTCCCGTATTTCTTCCAAACGAATATATTCATTTGCCGTGTGCGAGCGAGCGCTATCCCCGGGGCCTATTTTCAGTGAGGGGCATGGAATCACCGCCTGATTCGATGTCGTCGGGGAACCGTAAGGAGATAACCCCAACTCGATGCATCGTTTCACCATCGGGTGAGAAAGCGAGACGGAAGATGAGTTCAGTGAAAAAGAGCGAGGGATCATATCGCATTTCACGTGATCACGGATCGTATCAAATATTTCCTGGTTTGTGTAAAGTTCATTTACCCGTATATCCACTATGAAATGACAAGTTGCAGGAACCATGTTATGCAGGGTTCCCGCCTCGATCCCCGTTACGCTCATTTTCACCGGACCCAATAATTCCGAAATCTTTTCGAACCGATACGTACGAAACCAATGTATATCTTCCATTGCCTCATAAATGGCATTCACTCCTTCCTCCCTTGCGGCGTGTCCCGCTTTTCCCCGAGCGTAACCATCCAACACCATCAACCCCTTTTCCGCTATCGCCGGACACATTCCTGTAGGCTCTCCCACAAGGGCAAAATCAACCCGCCCAAGTTCCGGAAACACGCTTTGAATCCCGCCACTTCCCGTGTTCTCCTCTTCTGCGGATGCCAAGAATATCAGATTACACGGCAAACTCCCGGATGCCAATTCAACAAAAACCGCCAGCATAGAGACAAGACTTCCCCCCGTGTCATTACTTCCCAAACCGAACAACTTTCCCTCCTTCACAACCGGCGTAAAAGGGTCACTGTCCCAAATCCCGTTAGGACGCACGGTATCCAAGTGTGCATCGAGTAATAACGTGGGCTTCGCGTCATCGAAATTCTTTGAACGACTCCACACGTTATTACCTTTGCGATGCACGTCGAACCTATATCTTTTCAACACATCGGCAATCAAATCAGCCACCTTATCCTCTTGCTTACTGAAAGAAGGGATGGATATAATTTGTTTTAAAAGTTCTATTGCTCCACTCGCGTCCATTGTTTTTCCAATATTATCCTAGTTCCCGCATCCGGTTGGTCCAAATCATCCGGATGAATCAACCGAACCGCCTTTACCCCGTTAGAAACAGATTTAAAAGCGTTATCCAGCTTGGGGATCATGCCGGAATGAATCATCCCGCTTTGCTTATATTTTTCATACAAAGACGGGGTAAGACAAGGAATCACGGAACCTTCATCCCCGACATCCGTCAACACCCCCTTTTTATCAAAACAATAGATCAACTCCACGTCATAGCACATCCCCAGCGTCTCCGCCACCGCCGCCGC
>ENA-OPRW01001589-OPRW01001589.1-human-gut-metagenome-genome-assembly--contig:-NODE-1589-length-14988-cov-2.778075_pt1 | contig 14988 bp, 10 predicted proteins | sample MGYA00241898_ERZ501890 | MGnify/ENA primary metagenome ERZ501890 (study PRJEB25962, sample SAMEA2042216) | human gut metagenome | biome: human gut; feature: human-associated habitat; material: faeces... | reverse complement strand
GTTCGGGTTCAGACCCGTAAATTTAAACGCCCAAAAACTTCCCACCGGATAACCTTCTTTGTTCAAAGCCCCGGATACGGCATTCTCCCAAGAACCATTGGTTTCCAAATTAGAGTTTACCTTATTATTATTTCCTGAAAAACTGGTTCCCAAACTCCACATAAAATCTTTCGTACGAACAGGCACCACGCTCAACGTCAAATCCCATCCCTCATTCTTCACGTGACCATCATTCAAATTCATACTCGTCGTTCCGTTTTCATAAGGAACTTTCGCTTGCGTGATGACATCTGTCGTTTTCTTATAATACCAGTTAAATGTACCATTCAATTTACTCTTAAACAAAGCGAAATTAGCACCCAAATTCACGGATAACGTTTTCTCAGGCTTTAAATCAGGATTAGGAAGCTGACTCCAACTCATGACATATTCTCCCGTATTTGAGTCGATGGCTTCGATTTTAGCTATAAAGTCCGGACTGATGTTCTCAATCACGTTTCCTTGATAACCGAAACTTGCCGTGAATGAAAGATTATTCACTAAATTCTGATTTTGCATCCAAGGTTCATCCGTCACGTTCCAACGAAGTCCGGCTGACCACACCGTCTGGAATTTTCCGGAGTCTCCAAAACGATTGGAAGCATCCCCGCGAAGTGAAAGGTTTATTGAATAACGGTTATCATACATATAGCTACCCGTGACATAATACGACACGTAGTTCGCTATTTGATTCGTCACTTTAGGAACGGTCCGGGCATACTTTTTATTCTCTATATTAGAATTAATCCCGTAGTTTAAAGGTACATCCGTGAAACTTTCTCCACGATCAGGCATATATCCCCAGTTCGTCTGTGAAAATCCGTCATATTTATTACTCCGAGTCTCCAAACCGGCCACGAAATTAACGGAATGAACTCCATTGAATAATTTCACGTACTCGGCTTGCAATCTGGCGGTATAATTAAAATTACGACTTTCCGTAACCGTTAGCATACCTCCGTAAGGGAGGGGAGATTGTTTATACTCGTCATCCAAAACACTATATTCTCCATATTCATACCCACGAATAGATGAAATATTATGAGACTGCTCAGCGAACCAAGTTTTCCCAAAAGAGGAACTCGTAGCCCCTCCTAAAGTAGCCGATAAGGTTAAACTCTCGGTCAGCAACCATCGGGCACTCAAATTCAAATTCAAGCTTTTTGCCGTATTCTCGTTTCCTGAATTTGACAATTCGTTCAATATATTGTAATTGTACCCATTCTTGTCATAGTAAAATAAATCATCCCCATCATAACAGGCTATCACCCGACTCGTGTTAATCGCATAAGAATACGGATCCACCCCAGAAGCAAAAGCCTCTGTTTCCGTATGACTACCGGACAAAGAACCATTGATGGTGAGTTTATTCCAAAATATAGCACTCAAATTCAAATTTCCCGTATATCCAACTTGTCCATTTCCTTTGGCTGTATTCTGTTGATTACGATACCCGAAAGAAGCCCGGTAAGTCGTCCGATCATCTCCACCCGAAAAACTTACAGAATGGGATTGAGAAAGGGGCGTCCGGTAAAGGATATCAAACCAATCCGTATTTACGGTTTCCAACCTTTTTACCCCCGCATGAAATTCATCCAGGCTAATTTCCCGACGTGCATACGCCAAAGCTAGCCCCGTATATCCAACAGTTTCATCCGAAATTCTTGCTCCCCGCTCAAAAGCCTCACGGGAAAGTTCCACCCGCTCTTTTGAATTCATGATCTCCATTTTATCATAGTTCAAACGAGAACTCAAAGAAAAATTTCCGGAATAATTCACCGACATCCGTCCTCTTTCTCCCTTCTTCGTGGTAATCAAAATAACACCATTCGCAGCCTTTCCTCCATAGATCGCAGTTGCAGAAGCATCTTTCAGCACGGTAATATCCTCAATATCATTGGGATTCAACCACGATATCGCACCCCCGATAAAATTTTTCATCATATCCAAATTATCATCGCTAATCGCGGCCAAAGCACTCGCCTCAAAAGGTAGGTTATCTTCCTGAATAATACCATCCACTACCCATACCGGATCGGCATTACCCACCAATGTAGAAGTTCCACGCACTCGTACTTTCTGACGGGTTCCTGTCAACCCACTCGTGTTGGTAACCATTACACCCGGTAATTTTCCCTGCAACATTTGCTCCACTGTTTCATTCCCCGTCATGATTAAATCCTCCGCTTTCACCTTCGCGTAAGCCCCGGCCATCCCTTTTTCCTTTATTACCTGATAACCGGTTACCACAACTTCCTCCAAAGCCTCGATATCTTCTTCCAATACCACATGGAGTGTATCCGTTTTTTCCGTGAAGTGAACCTGTTTGCTCTTGTATCCTACAAAGGAAAATTCTAATGTTCCTTTCAATACCGGCAATTCGATTGCAAACCATCCATTCACATCAGAAGCCATTCCCACGGTTGTTCCAACCAACTGGATCGTTGCCCCGATAATCGGATTCTTCTCCTTATCTCGAATAAATCCCTTGATAACGACAGAGCTCATACCAGACTTAGTCGCCTGTTTATAGATAATAATCGTATCGTCTACTCGACGCCAAGCTAAATCTGTCTTTTTCAAACATTCATTCAGAATCTCCGTGATCGTTTTTTGCTTCAAGTCAAAACTCATCCCGACATACGGCTTCAAATCATCAAGATGAAAGGCAAAAGTCTGATCACTTATTTCACGTAACCTCTCAATAACCTGACTTAATTCCGCATCTTGCATCTTCAAGTCAAATCGCCGTTCCTGCTCCTGTGCACTCACCGTCATTCCTGACCAGACAATAAGGCAAGAAAATAGGTAGAAAAACCTTTGAACAAATCGCGTTTTTTTCATAATTTTGAATTGTAATAAATTAAAACATTTTTCTCGTACCATGAGAAAGGTTGCAAATGGGAAGTTTAACGGACTTCCCGTTTTTTATAAATTACTTTTTATTTCTATTAGCTGATTTTTTCGTTTAAAGCTTACTTTTCTAGTACTCTCAAGAATTCTCAAGACACTGTCTATGTCTTCATAACGTTTAGTCTCAATCGAGAACAGCATATCACCCGTACTTTTTCGGTCAAATTGAACTTCCAGATCATACCAATCACATAACGTCTCCATGATCTCGGACAGAGGAAGACCTTTAAAGTAGAAACGATTATTAAGCCAAGCCGTTGTCACCTTCACGTCTGCATTTTGTACCATAATCTGCTTTTGAGTTGAAGAAATAATTCCCTCTTGACCAGGCCGGAGTACAACGGAATCATGTAAATTACTCAACCGAACGGAACCACTTAACAATGTTGCACAACTCGGTCTTTCTTTGTAACAAGAGATATTAAACGTTGTCCCTAATACCGTTACGTTGTTATCTTCAAAATGAACAACGAAAGGCTTTTTCTTATCCGGAGCGACCTCAAAAAATGCCTCTCCCTCGATCCAAACCTCACGAGTTGTATCGGAAAAAGGAACCGGATAACGCAAGACGGTATTAGTATTCAAATGGACACGACTACCATCGGCTAACGCAAGAGTAAATTCGCCCTGTCTCGGTACCCGAATCGTATGCCACTCTTGCTCGACCGGAACAAGACTGTCAACCACATAAGTCAATTCTTTATCAACTTGTTGTACCCCGACATGATTTTGTTGTAAAAATTGCCCAATCCCGGTAGAGTCCAAAGTATAAACTTTATCATTTACAGAAATGGTGGGAAGATTCGTTACAAAAGAAATCTGCACAGTTACATTCTCCTGCCGAGAGCGATATATCAGTAATACAGTCAGCACCGCAATACATACAGAGGCAACTGCCGCATAGCGTACTATCAAGTTCCGACGATGACTAGGCCGAGATAAAAATTTGTTTTGAAAATCTATCCATTCCTGCCGATCAGTCCGTTCATAATTAACAGAATGAAGATTCGTCGCAATATCATCGTACAACTCTTTTAACTTCGGATTTTCCTCCAATCCTTGTTCGAGATCTTTACAATCTGCTTCCGAGTCCATCAGACGTTTAGCAAATTGTCTGGCTAAATCCATTCGTTCTTCAATTTGATGCTTCATCGTAATTTTCATTAAAATCGTCTATCATACGAAGAAGTCAAAAAAACGGGTGAATGGTCTGATAAAATTTAGATAAAATATTTTAGCAACAATAGGATTACATACTGATTTTTAATGATTTCCCTCAATTTTGCATAAACATTTTTTTTCAATGTTTTTATGGTATTGATCGAAACTTCTAGCTGATCGGCAATTTCTTGAGTAGAATAACCTTGAAGAGTCAGTAATGCAATCTGACGAGATCGATCCGGTAATTTATTTATTGATTCTCGAATAATACGATACGTTTCATTTCGGGTAATTTCATCCAAAAAGAACGTGTCGGAATAAATAGTATCCTTTAAATCTCTAATTTTATTTTCTACCACTTTCTGAAGCCGTAATTGGTCGAAGCATTTATTACGGGCTGTCGTATAGAGAAAAGAGAGAATTTCTTTTTCAGTATAAGCTGGATTAAAATTATTCCAAAGGGCAAAAAAAGTATCTTGTGCAAGATCACGCGCTAATTCCCCATTCTTCAAAAAAGAATTACAAAAATCATGTATAGCTTGAAAATAACCAAGATATACAGACTCAAATTGCTTTCTTTCTTCTGACGATGGCATTAATTTCACACCCAGTTACCTCTGATTAAACGATACAAAGATAAAATTAATTTATTCATATGACAGTGAATTAGAAAAGATTCAGATTAAAAAACATCTCTTTTTGACAATAAAGAAGGAATATGTAATTTTGTATTATTCTAAAAATTGCCAACATGAATATCGAAGAATTCAGAGAATATTGCTTGTCATTGAAAGGGGTACACGAGAAGATGCCCTTCCCGAATGTTCCCGATAAATACAGCCAAGACGTTCTATGTTTTTACGTGGCAAGCAAATGGTTCTGCTTTGTAAACATCGAAGTATTTGATTTTTGCTGTATCAAATGCAATCCAGATGAAATGGAAGAATTACGAGCCACGTACACGGGCATAAAACCCGGATGGCACATGAATAAAAAGCACTGGATCAGCGTTTACTTTAACCAAGACGTACCAGACAAGGAAATCAAAGAGCTAGTTCGTAAATCTTATGACATTGTTGCCAAAAGCTTGACAAAGAAAGAGCAAGAAATGTTACATTTAAATCCAGAGGAATAAAAACAGAGGTAATTACCGGAACTGCTTAGGGAGGACAAAATATAAATTACACCAGTTATTATTTTTTCTCTATCTTTGTTCTGAAATAAGATTCGGTAAGCTGATGGACAAACTCAATTTTAATCCTGAGATTCCGGCAAGTTTGAATATTCGAACTTGCTCTATAAAAGAATTTGAGGTAATATTCAAAACATATTATCGTCCGTTATTCCTATTCGCTTACGGGTACGTGATGGATGAAATGGAAGCGGATGATATGGTTCAAAACGCTTTTTCTTCTGTTTGGGAAATCAGGGAGCGTTTGCCCGAAAATTTAAATCTAAAAGCCTATTTATACGCATCCATAAAACACGCCTGTTTACGTTATTTCAAGCGTTTACAACTAACAGACGAATACAAGAAACGCCAAGCAGAGGCACTTGTTCTCTCCTTCGCGGATGATGATGAAGAAGAAGATCAGGAAATCGTTTGCCTAGTCCGAAAGGCTTTGGACTCACTTTCCGAACAACAACGGAAAATTGTAGAGATGCACGTGATGGAAGGGAAAAAATATTTGGAAATAGCGGAATCGCTGAATTTATCTGAGAACACGATCCGCACGCATCTGAAAAGGGCTTACAAGATATTACGAGAGAATTTATCCTGCCTTTTACCCGGTATTTTTTGAAAAAATATCATCTTGTTGTCACCCAAAATCGAATCTCGTGTCTTTCATTAGAAAATTAAAAGCATGAATGACAAAAATTCACATCAAGTCGATTGGACCTTAATCCGGAAATGGGTAGAAAACCAACTTTCCGATATGGAGCGGGAACAGTTGGAGGCATGGGTTAAAAATGATCCTACCCACTGGGAGTTCTTGGAACGAACCCGGAAATATTACGAGAAGGATTTACCGGTGGCAGATGATCAAAGATTATCGATTGCCTGGAAACATTTCATGCATACTCATCAAAGGAACAATAGACGAAGGGTTATTTATCGCTTGATCGGGGCCACTGCCGCTTGTCTCGTAATAGGAATTGGTTGCTGGTTGGCATGGTCGGACAAACAAGACAACATCCCGATGGCTCCTCTCACCGAAAACAAGATTCAACAAGCGTCATTACAAGCGACCTTATTACTCTCTGATGGAACAAAAGTACTTCTACCCTCGAAACAAGAGACCCAAATAGTCTCGGACAATCAAGTAAATATTGTTCTTGACAGTAGCTCGATAACTTATCCCGATCATCCTTTAGAAAGCGACACGCTTTATAACACGATACAAGTTCCCCAAGGGGGAGAATATCACCTGAAACTGGGTGACGGCACTCAGGTGTGGTTAAATTCACAGAGTACCTTACGTTTCCCGTTAGTTTTCAATGGTAAAGAACGGAAAGTATTCTTAACTGGGGAAGCCTATTTTGACGTTACCCCGGAGAAAAAACATTTCATCGTGGAAACGGAAGGAATGGATATTCGCGTGCTAGGAACAGCTTTTAACGTGAACGCCTACAAGGACGAAAATTCGATCAGAACCACGCTCGTACGGGGTAAAGTAGAAGTTTCCGCAAAAGGGAAAACATCTTGCATTTTAACCCCCGGTGAACAATCTATCTGGACGCCTCAAAATGACTCTCTAAAAGTGGTGAAGGTAAACAGCTCGCTGTACACCCAATGGAAAGAAGGACGGTTTGTTTTCCGGGATAACACGCTAAAGGATATTATGAGAATATTATCCCGCTGGTATGACATGGAATACGAATTTTCCCGACCGGAACTACAAGAGGAATCATTCTATGGAATTATCAACCGTTTTGAAAATATACAAGCATTATTATCCCAATTTGAAAAAACGGGGAAAGTAAAGTTTGAATACCGGGGAAACAGGATAATCATAAAATAAGGGACGCTGGAAACATCCCTTATTCACGAATTTCAATAAAGGACTGCTGGAAACAGTCACTAATATTAATGAATCAATAACAAAGGTATGAAAAAAAATGTTGAATGTCACCATTGTGTCCAACAATGGCTAAAAAAAGTGATTCAAGTGATGAGAATCGTCTGCTTTTTAATGATGCTAGGTTTGACATCCGTCTACGCGAATTCCTTTTCCCAAAGGAAAGTGTCGTTGGATGTCCAAAACCAAACACTGTTGCATGTTCTGGATCAATTACAGGAACAATCAGGGTACACGTTTTTATTCTCCAGCGAAGACGTGAGAGGAATAAAGGGAATTTCCCTGAAGGCAACACGAGAAGAGTTGTTTGACGTGCTAAAAAAATGCCTGCAAGGAACGGGTATTTCATTCGAGGTAAATAACGAGCTGGTTATTTTAAGAAAAGAACAGGTGAAACGAGATTCCGTGATAAAAAACGTGCAACTTGTCGGTAAAGTAACCGACATGAAAAAGATTCCCATGCCGGGGGTGACCGTAAAATTGGTGGGAACATCCGTGGGTACGGCAACGAACTCAAAAGGAATCTTCTCGTTAAACTTACCTGTATTGAAAGGGACGTTAGAATTTTCTTTCGTGGGCTATAAAACACAAAAGATGAATTTTACACAAGCAACCAGAGACACCCTACACATTTCATTGGAGGAAGAGATTCAAGCTCTGGATGAAACTGTCATCGTTGCTTACGGATCGACAACCCGACGGGAATCCACGGGAGCCATATCAGTGGTAAAAGCTGACGAGATCAAGGGTATCCCTTCCCCGACAATCGCCAGTTTACTGCAAGGACGTGTGGCCGGAATGGACGTGACAAATATGTCCGGAGCCCCGGGTGGCGGGGGAACAGTTGTTACCATACGAGGTTACAACTCCCTAGACGTGGAACAAGGACGACGTTTTTCGAACCCGCTTTGGGTGGTGGACGGTGTACCCCTAAATTCATTCACCTCTCCGGTGACGGGAACAAACTTGTTGTCGGATATTAACCCGGATATGATCGAGTCCATCCAGATATTGAAAGATGCCTCTTCGGCCGCTATCTACGGTTCGAGAGCCGCTAACGGGGTAATTATCGTGACCACGAAAAAAGGAAGAAAGAATCAAGACGCCAATTTCTCGGTGAATATCTCCCAGACTTGGGGTATCTTACCCCGCCTCCCCGCAATAACTCTGGGACGTGGAGAACGGCTCTTTCGTTTAAAAGCCTTAATGAATAATCCCGTATCTTACTTGAATAAAGAAGATAATATTTACAAATACCCGACCACGTATGACGAACTTTACGCGAATCAGAACAGTAGCATGGATTATTTCTTTAAGGTTTCGCCCTACTCTTCGATGAATGGCCTTTTCCTGCAAGATAGTTTGAACGACTTCTATAATAACGCGACAAACTATTTCCCGCTCTATTATGAAACCGGAAAAGTAACCAACGTGAACGTACAATCATACGGGGGTTCGGAAAGGATCAGTTACGGAATCGGTCTGGGATACTACGATGAATCCGGAGTACTGAAAGGGAGCGGTTTCAAGCGATTAAGTTTGAATGCAAATATGAGCATTGACCCGGTAAAAAAGATGCACGTGGACTTACGTTTTGATGCCTCCATGACAAACCGGAAAAGAAGTGATCCTTCAACACAGGTACCTAGTGTTGAAGTCGTTCCTGGTGATCCGTACAAATTATCCAGCTTACTACCGGGTGATGACTCCGAAATGTGGACTGCCACACTGAAACGTAACCGGGGAGCTGACGAGAAGAACCGTTCCATCCGGGTAAGAGGGAGTTTTCGGATATCCTACGACATTCTGGAAGGCTTAAATTTCTCAACCTCAGCCTCTGCAGATTACTCCTCCCAACGTAAAAATTTATTTATGCCGTCATACATGAGTGTTGAAAAATATTCGTGGAGTCAAGGTATCACAGGAATAAATCTCATGGGACTAAATGAAAATTTACTCTCGTTCAAGAGAACATTCAACGATCATTCATTCAATGCCGTAGCTGGTTTATCTTACCAATATGACCAGATAGAAAGTAATGACGGAAGTGCAGAAAATTCCCCAAGTGACAAAATCCATTATGCACCCGGCGGATTCCCCACGTACGATATTATTCAATCCGGATCGTTCCAAAACGTACGGGTATTCCAACATTACACATCCGACATGCAAGAGAAAGCATTGATCTCTTACTTTGGACGTTTGGAATATAACTACAAGAAAAAATATCTAGTTTCCATCAGTTTCCGTAGAGACGGAAGTTCCGTGTTCGGTAAAAAGAATAAATGGGGGACCTTCCCTTCCGTTGCTGCCGGTTGGACATTTACTGAAGAGAATTTTACCCAAAAGTTGCCTTGGCTTAGCTTTGGTAAAATCCGGGCCAGTTGGGGACGCTCCGGAATGCACTTCTCTCAAAATTATCTGGCACTAGGCCTGATCCAGTCCGGCCCTGTCTTTCAAGGAGACGGGACTTTAGAGCCGGTGTGGACCGACGGACTGTACAATGACAAATTATCTTGGGAAGAGACGGATCAATATGATTTCGGGTTAGACTTAGACCTCTTTAATTACCGGTTGGGTATCACCATTGACTATTATTATCGCTATACGGATAAGTTATTAAACAAAGTAGGTATCCCCGGAGGATATCAAGGAAATTATGCCGGATTTTATTCTCAATGGAGAAATGCCGCGGCTATTTCAAACGAAGGTCTCGAATTAATGATAAAGTACGAGATATTCCGTGAACAGAATTTATACTGGAAAGTATCCGTTAACGGGGCAAAGAACTGGAACCGTTTTGAGAAATCATACGATGGTAGGGATCTTGACGGACGAATTATTGGCAAAGCTTTAAATGGAGTGTATGCATTTGAAACGGATGGATTTATTAATAAACAAGAGGAAATGCCATTATATTATAACGCTACCGGTGTCGGGAAATATCTTTCTTCAGGAGGCTGGGACAACTCATTTTATAAACCGGGAGATTACAAATACAGGGACATTAACGGGAATGGAATTATTGACGGGGGGGATGCCGTATATCAAGGAAGCGCACTCCCGCTGGTCAGCGGAGGTTTAGTCAGTGAATTTAGATGGCGTAACATAGATATTAATCTCTCTTTCGCCTATCAACTCGGACGACATATTATTAGCTTGATGAAAACAAATTCTATTCTTACCGGTGTTACAGATAACGAGTTATCCCATCCTATATTATTTAATACCAAGGATGTCACGTTTTGGGAAAAACCGGGGGATAATCATGCTGACTATTCGGAACTAAAACTCAACCGTTCCATGGGAACATTAATGACAGACCGGATGGTCGAGAAAGTCAACTGGCTAAAAATGAAAACACTATCCATTGGTTACACACTACCTAAAAAGTTAGTAGAAAAATGGGGATTAGATGAAATTCGCATTTTTGGTAGCGGGGAGAATCTGTTTACCATAACAAATTACTCGGGGATGGATCCGGAAACCGTGGATATTTCCCTCGGTATTGACGAGGGAATGAGTTATCCCCTTGCAAGGAAATTCACGTTAGGCTTAACATTAAAATTTTAGAACATGAAACATATACTAGGATTTATCGGACTGAGTTTATTTTTCCTCATAAGCTGTGCCGACCAACTGGATCTAAAACCGGAAAATTCGTTGACCTTTAATAATGCCTTCGAAAATGAAAAAGATATTGTCGCGGGTATTAACCGAGTGGAAGAAATTATTAGGGGAAATATCAGTATTGCCAATTATACCCCAACTGTCGAACGCGGATGTTACGCAGACGAAGTCAGTGCATCTAGAGCCTTGGTCAGGGAATTGAGCTCGGCTACCATTCCTCAATTACCTTGGAATACCCATTACCAAGCAATTAATCAAGCTAATATTGTTTTACCCTATGTAGATCAGATTCCCATGGCAAAAGAACGAAAGGATTGGTATAAAGGAAGAATTGCCTTTTATAAAGCCCTTGTTTATTTTGACATGATCCGTCGTTGGGGAGATTGCGTGCTAATTAAAGAAGAGATTGTTATTGATCCTATGGCAAAATCATCGTGGGTGGAAATTGCCGACTATGCATTGGAACAAGCAAAGCTAGCTGCAAAATTATTACCTCCTTTCGACAAGGCCGTAGATGAAAACGGGAACACCATGAAATTCAAATCCACGCCATGCCAAGGAGCAGCCAATGCCCTACTCGCCCATTTAGCCGCATGGAAAGCCGGGGGAAAATATTTTGCCCAACCTCAAGATCAAAATTACAATGAAAATGAATTATGGGAATTAGCAGAAGATGCCTGCACTGAAATCATAAAATCACCTCTCTACAGGTTAGCCAATGATCCGGAAGAAGTTTGCACTAGTGTACTTGTCGGAAACAGTAGTGAAAGTATTTATGAAACAGAAATCAGGACATACTTTTCAGAATTAGGTATGCTCGTTGAAGGTGGGTATTTCGTGCTAGGAGGCATGTACGAAACGTATCCGGTTAAACCCGGTTCGTCGTTAGCCTCGGTACAATACAGTGATTTCAAGATTAAAGCATCAAGCATGAAAAAAATGTTTCCCGGAGATGATTTACGTAGACAAGCCTATTTTTATAAATTAGATTCTCTATCTCACGACTCTCTAGATTACAAAACAGGTGGCTATGCCTACGTGTACAAGTGGCGCCCCATCGTAACTTACACGGAAGGCTGGAATATCGGAAAGTTCAAATCTTTTCACGTGAATAGAATCTGGTGGCGACTAAGTGACATCATCCTGTTACGTGCTGAATGTAGAGCCAGATTAAACAAACCTGAGGCCATAGATGACTTGAATTCCGTCCGAGAACGGGCACATGCCCCGGCATACAGCGCTTCCGAATATAATGGTGATCTACGTTATGCCATCTTTAAGGAACGGGAAAAAGAGTTGCTCTTGGAAGGACATCGTTATTTCGACATCATCCGTAATGGATATGCAAACCTTGAATTAGAAGGAGGTTTCCGTACAGCTACACAACAAGATTTTATCGATGGAGCCTTTTTCTTCTGCACTCCGCTAGAAGCATTTACCCGAAATCCATTGATGAGGCAAAATACTTATTGGTTTAAATTTATGTAATACTGAATCGTTATGAAAAAGATATTAATTATTCTCATGCTTTTCCTTGTGTTTTGCAATATTTCTTGCACTCGACAAGACGTGTATGATACCGGAATTTCCTCTCCTTATTTTGATGGAACAATCATGGATTACTTACGTTCAGATGATTACAACTGGCAACTGACGGTAGAGATGATCGAACATGCCGGACTTACGGATTTGTTTGAAGGAAAAGTAGATACTTGTCCTGAAATCACCTTCTGGGGAGTTAAAAGCCACGTGATTCAACGTTACCTGTTACATTCGAAAAACGGAAACATCACCGGAGAAAAGTACGCTACAATAAAAGAAATGCCGGCAAAACTTTGTCGTGATTATATTCTACGCTATGTCACAAAAGGAAAATTCCTAAAGGAAGACATTGCCTACCGGAATCCGGAATTTCTTATTGGAGCCCCAGAGCAAGATGGAGGTAGCGATTTTACCTGTTTAGCAGGTAATAAAGTGCGTGCCTATCTTGAAAAACGGGAATGGAACGGCATCCCGGATGTAGGTCCGGTAATCATGAGTTTATTTTCACTCACGATAGGACTGGAAGTAGGCATGGATACTCCAGACATCCTGCCCCGGAATGGAGTGGTACACGCAGTATCATATGACCATATATTAGGCAAAATTTAGGTTCACCTCAAAACAGATTAGTATGAAAAATAGATTTAAAATAGTTATCACGCTATTACTAAGTGTCAGCTTTTACTGCTGTCAGGATATTACAATCGGGTACTTAATAACAGAGAATGCCAGTTATACGGTTGATTCTCTCGTTATAAAAAAGGTCTTGGATATAGAACCGCCCCATGAAGTTCCCAATCCACGCTATTATGAACTAATAGAAGAGTGGGGATACACACCTGAAGAATTAGCCAACAGAGGCATCTACCCCACAATGTTGGCTGGGGGTGGAGAAGACTACATACGTAATCTACGAAACATTCCATGGGTAAGCACTGCCATTGAGGGGATTGAAGGCACAGAACCAATCCTTGCATCTATAAAAGAGATTAAAACAATTCAAGGTTCCGCTAAAGAAGACGAAGTGATAAAATATATCAGCGTACGAGGAGACGGTATGTTCACTATTCCACTGACCCACGAGATTCCCGTGGGACGTTACTTGATAACATTGACATTCAGTAACGAGGGGTACACCAAAGACGTGAACGATTGTTTCACTCTTATCGTCAAGTAAAGACAAACATTTTTCAATAGAGATTACCCGGGATCACTTGACTAGCGTATTCCCGGGTAATTCCGTGTATATATTCACCCTTTTTAATAAAATCTGTAATTTTGGTACGTATCCCCGTAATTTATATACAAACGGGATTGGGAATGCGATGTAATTTTGTAGCATAAAATTACGAGTACAACATACTAGAATAATCATTATAAAAAATCATATTATGGCAAAAAGAATTTTAATCCTTTCTTCCAGTCCTCGAAAAGGCGGAAACTCCGACACCTTGTGCGACGAATTTCTGCGGGGAGCTAAAGAAGCGGGAAATGACGTTGAAAAGATTTTCTTACGAGATAAAAAGATTAATTACTGCACGGGATGCAGCACGTGTAGCCTGCATCATAAACCTTGCCCGCAAAAGGATGATGCCGCGGAGATCATTGACAAGATGGTGGCTGCAGATGTTATTGTCATGGCGACACCCGTCTATTTCTACACGATGAGTGCCCAGATGAAAACCTTGATTGACCGGTGCTGTGGTCTCTACACGGAAATGAACAACAAAGAGTTCTATTTTATCGTCACGGCGGCAGAAGATGATAAAGAAAAAATGATGCGCACCGTGGACACGTTCCAAGGATTTCTTGATTGCCTGGAGAATCCCACCATCAAAGGGGTTGTCTTCGGGTTAGGCGTATGGCACGTCGGAGAAATCAAAGAAAACCCGGCCATGCAGGAGGCGTATGAAACAGGAAAACGAGTATAAATTTATAAAACTATGTATCTAGAAAACATTAACTCCCCGGAAGATGTGAAACGTCTTTCCATTGAAAATTTGAATATACTGGCGGATGAGATTCGTCACGCTTTACTAACTAAACTAAGCGCTCATGGCGGACATATCGGTCCTAACCTGGGAATGGTTGAGGCCACGATAGCCCTACACTACGTGTTCAACTCGCCAGTGGACAAAATCGTGTATGACGTATCGCACCAAAGTTACGCTCACAAGATGTTAACCGGACGTAAGGATGCCTTTCTTCACGCAGAAGAGTACGACGAGGTAACCGGTTATACCAACCCACGGGAAAGCAAGCACGATTTCTTCACGATCGGTCACACGTCAACTTCCGTGAGCCTTGCCTGCGGGTTAGCCAAAGCCAGAGACCTGAAGGGAGATCGTGAAAATATTATCGCCGTGATCGGTGACGGTTCTCTAAGTGGTGGAGAGGCCTATGAAGGATTAAGTAATGCGGGAGAAACAGGTACCAATTTGATCGTGGTAGTCAACGACAATGAAATGTCTATTGCCGAAAATCATGGTGGTTTGTACCAGAACTTGAAAGCCTTGAGAGACTCTGACGGGCAAGCACCTTGCAATTTTTTCAAGTCTCTCGGGCTTGATTACATCTACGTGAAAGACGGTAACGACATTACCGCTTTGATACACACCTTCAC
>ENA-OPRW01001584-OPRW01001584.1-human-gut-metagenome-genome-assembly--contig:-NODE-1584-length-15015-cov-162.343382_pt1 | contig 15015 bp, 10 predicted proteins | sample MGYA00241898_ERZ501890 | MGnify/ENA primary metagenome ERZ501890 (study PRJEB25962, sample SAMEA2042216) | human gut metagenome | biome: human gut; feature: human-associated habitat; material... | reverse complement strand
AGTATCACACAAAAGTAGTTTTTTTAGATGAAAATACATTTGGTTTTTAATATTATTAAATATGTATGCATTTTCAGATAAACTAAATGAACCAAAGGCTTTTATAAATCAATAAACACTTTCATGATACCTTATCGCAACATATTTTTATCCATAATTTCCTGTACCATCATAATTTTGGCTATATTTGTTTTCAAATAAGCCGATTAGTCGGTTTGTTCGGCATAGAGGAACCCAAACAGAAAGTGGAATTTCAAAACAGAGATGTTCCTCTATGTCTTTGTTATTCCATCTTCCGGCAACCGGATTCTATCCCTGTTCCACCATATCCCTAAAAAATACCGACCGGATGGTATTTTTTTACGGCAAAAGTATAAATATATACCATAAAAACAAAGGGAAAGGCCAATTATGCATTCTATCGGCAAAGAAATGCCTATGAAATATACATAATCCGCTTTTCCCTATGAGAAACATTATGTTACCGGCTTATCTTGAAGGCATCTTCATCTTAACCTGTACTCCCTGTGAGTTTAAAACACGAACCGGTGTTTTTTCTCCGGCTTTCAAATAGAACAGAAGATAATCTTTCGCACGCTGGGACTCGAAGAGACCTTTTTCACGGTATTCGGCAATCCACTTTTGGATCATCGGAATCTGCCAGCGGTTCATCAAAATATAGTAGCCGAAATAATACTCCAAATCGCTCAGGAAAATATTGAGTTTCAGGTAATCCCACCAGAACTGTTCTTTCTTTTTGCTTTTGGCATTGAGTATGATAACCTGATGTTCATAAGTGTCACGAGGATTTTCCCAATCCTGTTGCGAAACAAATACATCGGGAACCACATTATCGGCATGGTCTTTTGCCGGAATGAAGTGAGACAAGGATTCGATGGAATCCTTTATCTTTTCATATAAGGATGGTTCGTACTCTTTGTTGTACAGTATAACATCCCGCAAACGGGTGGAAGTGAGATGGGTCACCACGGAACGTCCTATCATACAGTGATCCGGAACAGTCATTACCGATGCCAGCCTTTTCATGAATCTGATTTCCGCTTTTGCCTGTTCTTCCTTATCCGATTTTTTGAAAGGATAATCTGACCAAGCAATCTTCCGCATTCCCCGATGCAGGTCCGTAAGCTGCAAGCCCGCATAAGCGCAGAAAATAGAAGCACGAATAATCTTGAAGATAGGGGTACGGTCACTCTCGTGTGCCACGTAAGGCAGATTTTCCACTCCAAAAAGCATTTCATTTTCCGCTATCAAGTCGGCAGAGATTGTCTTGCCTTCTTCCAACCGTCCCTTAATCTTGAAATTACGTTTTTGATATCCCCAGGTGTGAACAGGCCGCGTAGCTATCAGCGTCACACAATAATTGCCATTTTGCGGCGTGAAATCTACATTTTGCGGCGTTGCATTGAGCATCAGTTCGTTCAGCAACTTAATCTTTTGGGTATAGTCCATAAACTATTGGTTTTAAGTGAAACATTTTGTTAACAGTGCAAATGTAGGCATCAAGTTTCGTACCGGAGTTCCGTTTTTCGCCGAAAATCACTGCAACCTCAATAATATATTCTATTTTCATTCGAGCAAACACTTTCCGTTCGGCAACAAACCGATTAACGGTTCTGTTTTTGCAAATATATCTTTTTCCTTTTAAACAAGAGGAAAATACAGGATTTATTTTTCAGAAAACAATACATAAACAGGCTATGCAATCAATCCGCAATAAAAAGGGAGCATAAAAGAACGGTGGCAAAGGATACCAGAATCTGACGGGAGACTATAAGAACGAGATTTCCGTATCCGGCAATACATCGGAAATATTTTCAACCGGATTGATGGAAATTTTAGCGGCATGTAACCAAGACAACTTTTGCTTTAGTTTTTGCATCCAAATACTCATACGAACCTTATGTCCTTTTTCATCTGCCACATCCAGTTCTATACAGGCAATAATGACTATCTTTTTCTGCCCGTCAAGCAGCAACCGGTTAATCCGGGTGAAAAAATCTTCATCGTTGGTTGAGAAACGTGCCGCATTGGTTGCCGTAGCAATTGTGTCCCTGACTTTGACTGCAATCCTGCGCATCAACTCGTCGCCTTTTGCCTGAAAAACTTCCTGAGTCTCCGCATCGTGCGTATGCCCCCTGTAATTCTTCACCTCGACCAGAAACAGCTGTCTGTTATCGTGAATGCCCAAGAAGTCCACCGCCTTGGTAGGTTGCAAGGCATTGCTTACCTTTTTGTGTGCCAAATGTTCATCGTACTTGACTACAGCCCATTGGGGAGAGCTGAACTTGAAGCTTATACCGCTTTCCTGAAAATTACTCATATCTGTTGATGAATTGCTGTTCCAAATCGTAAAAAGCCGCATATTCCTCCAATATCGGATTGTTCTGTATGCCTGCCAAGGTGTCGCTTTCCTCTACCATGATTCCCTTATCTTCCTTTTTCAAGCCGAAGAACTTGACGGATATGTTCGTGTGCTCCTTGTATTCGGAATAGAGAGAAAGCGTATGTGTAAGCAGGTAGTCGTGAGTGGCAACGAAAATCTGCAAGCCGCATTTCTGAAGCATACGGATAAACTTTGCCACGACTTTCACAAGAGCCGGATTCAGGTTGGCTTCGGGCTCGTCCCAGAACAGGATGGTGTCCGCATTGATTTCCCCATTCAGTATGAGGTACAAGATGGAAGCCAGCTTGCGGAGTCCTTCCGCCACCAAGTGCGCTTCCATGTTCCCTTTTTCTGTCTGTATATAGAAACGTCCGTTCATCTGCAAGACCTTGAACTGCAATTCCTGCTCCAGCAACTCGATAGCCGGTTTCAACGGATTGTCTTCCGACTCACGCAATATGGGGAGTGACAACGCGTGTGCCAGGTTGATATACGTTTGGTCAAATGAGATTTCACGTTTACTGCTCAAACCGATAAAGCCTTCGAACAAAGAGAACATCTCACGTGGGGGAATATAGATAAAGTGGCGGTCGTCCCACTTTTCGTCCGTTTCTAATTTTACAGTTGTTTTGGATGTGGATGAGAAGCTGTATTGCAACAGTTTGCCGTCTATCGTGACTGTAATGTTTGCCCTGCCTGAAGGCACTCCCTTGTTGACCAGGTTGCCTATGACATCCGGCTTGAAATAAAATATCATGTCTTCCGCCAAGATATACTCAAACTGTTCCTTGGAAGCTGAGTTCTTGCCGAGGAAGTCATGGCGTGCCTGCAAAGTTGCCGCCAAGCATTTGAGAACGTGCGTCTTGCCCGTACCATTCTTGCCAATAAGGACGTTTATCCCTTTGGTGAAATCAAACCGGGTATTTGCAAAGCCTGTAAAATCAGTTAATAATATGCTGTTAATCATTGAATATGTTTCATTTATACTAAGTAACTACAAAGGTAATTTAAAAAACGGAAGCGACAAACCCGGTTTTAAAAAAGTTATGATTATTAGGCTTATGTTTTAGAACTATCAATGATTTGCCGATAGCACCGGAAGCCCGTATCATAGACGAAGCGAAACGGTGCAAGAGTACATTGGCACATGCCATCTGTAATCCGTTTTGGGATGATGCACCCCAACAGGAACCGAATGCGCATTATCCGGCAGATAAAGCGGATGTGTCCGGCAGTTCAGTTGCCGAAGCCACCACCCGTGTGGCCTGTCTTCTGTCGTTTATACGCTCCTTGTATGAGAAGCATCCGGTTGTTGTAACCAAAGACGGAGTTGCTGGGAATATATGGAAGGAGAAGCAATTGTATTCCATCTTGTTTGAAAGGGGAGAATTGCCTCTCGAGAAGTATATCACGACCCGTTTCAGCGGAGGGAAACTTGATCCAGCCTTATAGATGACACTCATGGATTTTCCCTTATTGACAATGAGAACCAAAACGAGTTTATTGATTCGTTCCGCAAATTTGAAGAATTGGATTGGACTGCCGTTGCAACGGACGATGGGTTAGACTACAAAACCTATAATAAGAATAGGAGAAGTAAGCATTACTTTTCAGATGACCTATGGAAGAAAGGCATTAAGAAATTCAGAATCACTCAGCGGAACAGGTGTTTCGGCTATGTGGAGAATGGTGTTTTTTATGTGTTGAGGTTTGATTTGGACCATGAGTTGAGCGATGTGGGGTGATGCTTTGTACAGTCTTGGTGTTATTTTTAATAAGGATAGTAGGCTGTCCAAAAACTTATATCCTGTTATGTGCATTATGCTATGATAAAAGTTCTTGGACAGCTTGATTATACCTTTTCTATTTTAAGTCCTTTTACTAATTAACAAACAATCGTAGATTTATAAAGATTGGCATCTTACTTATTTTCATATACTTTCAGAGGAAAATTTAAGGATTACAAATCCTAATACGCATAATCGGCTGATTATAAATCCGCTGGGAGGATAACATATTTTGCTTTACTTTTTAGTAGTTTGTCTCTACGACAATTCCATTTCCAATAAATTGATATATCGTTTTTCCTCATTTCTTAGTATTATCCCAAATGCATCAAATGCATTCGATTTAAGGAATTGTATATCAACACTATTCCCATTTAATAATGTTATTTTGTTATTTTCGTCAAAATGAAACTCATCTTCAAAATCTATACTGGAATTAGCCCAAATAAAAACTTCGAACAAATGACCTTCTCTTTTATATTTTTTTATTTTTGATTTTTGGAAATATTCTACTTTTTCAATTAATAATGGAGTGTATCCATATAGTTCTTCATCAAATAAGACAATCTTTTCATTGTATCCTTGCCTTTTTGCATAAACCCTTAAAGGTGATTTATCCGTACTTGCAATTGAACCATCTTCGCATAATACCCCTTCAAAATAAACAGAAAATAAAGAGCAATCATCTATAGATAATTGTCCCTTCCAGGATAAATCACTAAACCAATTTTGGTATTTGAAACCAGGAAGATTGTCTATCTCTTTTGTATATTTCTTTAAATAAATAGGTGCATCCATAATCAATGAACTTTTTTAATCAAATCATCCATTTGAGTTTTTATTTTATCAGCATCATAAGGTTTTTTTATAACAATAACCTCGCCTTGCATTTTAGGAGGTAATTGCCCTTGAGCAACAACATTCCTAGCACTTAACTCATTTAATTTTGCTTCCGTTTTCATATCATAGTCAGAGGCTATTTCAATAGCATGAACTCTACCATATTTGTCAATAGCAGTCACGTCAGGACTTCTTTTGGGTGTCGTTGATATCCCAGTAATAGCCTCATAAGACCTATTTAAATGAATTTCAGTAAATTCTCCAGACATAGCTAGTTTGTCAGCTATTTCTTCTGACAATTGAGCATGCCCAGGACCAGTTGTTTGCCCTTTTCCAAAAATTGAAATCCCATTCACTTTTCTTTCTGGAGCTAATCCTAAAACATCAGTCCAATTATTTATATTTTTTACATATGCATAAAGTGTCGGGTTATTTCCTGTCAAACCTATTGGATCTTGACTAATATAGTTTCCAATACTGCTATCGTAGAAACGGAATCGATTATAATATAATCCTGTTTCTTCATCCTCATATTGTCCTTGAAATCTGAATGGACAATCACTCAAAGAACGCCCCTCAAAGGAAGTTACTTTTCCATAAACATCCAATGTACAATCCCAAGTCTTATTCCCATGTTCGTCGAACATCTGGAAGGGTGTACCCAAATAGTCGGACACTATGGAGTATTGCTTGCCGTCCTGTATCTTCGCCGTTGGCACAAACGTGCCTACTTCGAACACCCAGGTGGTAACATATTCTGCCAGTTCTTTTGGAAGGGTGCCTGCTTCGTTCGATTGTAAGCCAACGGCTTTATAGCTCCACTCATGTATAGGTACGTTTCCGTCCCATACCCAGCGTGTAACCTTTCCGAAATACTGCTTGGCGGTGCGTCGTCCCAATGCATCGTAACGGAACTCCACCGGTCTTCCGTCCGGTCGTATGACCTTCTTCAGCATTCCGTTGGAAGCCCACTCGTAGAGCCATCCCGTACCTGTAGCCAGACAGCGGATGCCACGTTCCTTCTCCATGCGCTTCCGGTCGTACCTTACGCCCGTTTCCTGCAACCGCTTGAACTCACGGAAAATGAGGTTTCCCTCATCGTCGTAGTGGTAGAAACAATCCGGGTCCTCCAAAAGTTTTCCACCGGCACCGTATTTGCGGTCCTTTCTGTCCGAAGTCCCGAAGAGGTTACCCACGAAGTCCGGCACGCGGTAAATCACGTCCGTTTCCGAGCCTTGGGTGGTTTCCTGCCGGATAAGGAAGTCGAAACGGTCGTAGTCGTAGCGCATGACCATTCCGGTCAGCTCGTTCTCCTTGGAAAGCAGTCGGTTGGCAATGCCCCACCCATAGCGATACGCTCCACGTTCGATGCCGCCCGACCGTACCGACTTGCGCACCTCGCGCCCGAAACCGTCGCGCTCGGTGCAGACTGTTACGCCACCGGAGAAGGTGCGCTGCACCTCCAACCCCGTGTTGTCACGCACCCATGATGCCTGCCAGCCTTCGCCCGCCTGCATGGTCTGCAGGTTGCCTTCCCGGTCATAGGTATGACGGATGTCCGCTCCCAGACTGCTGGTGATGCGGGTACAGTTGCCTTCGCCGTCATAAGTCCGGCTGACGGTGTATTCTCCCTGTTTTTCCCCGATGACCTGTCCCGTCTTCCTGTCACGGGTGAACTCCAGCAGATTCTCGCTGTTCTTCGCCTTGACAAGCATGCCGTCCTTGTCGTACGTGTAGAGGGAGACCTCCCCGTCATACTGTTCCTCCTTCAGGATATTGTCCAGTCCATCATACTGGTATTCCGTCCATTTTCCTCCGGGACGGTTCACACGGGTGACACGGCCCGCACCGTCGCGCTCGTATTCACGCCGCAGGCCGTCGAAGCCGGTTTCCGTAACGACCTGTCCCAGCCCGTCCAGCTCGAAGAAATAGTTGTCGCCCGCCTCATTGCCGATGCGCCGGAGCTGCAACTCGCTGTTGTAGCCGAATGTAATCCAGTGTCTGTCCTGCTCGCGGCTTTTCAACACCCCCAGCGCCCCATAGGTGAACCTGACCTCGCGGATGTTGTCGCTGGCATGTATCATGTTTCCCATGGCATCGTACTCAAACCGGTGCACGTTGCCGTCCGGCTCTTCCAGCCGTATCAGGTTGTCCGCCCGGTCGTAGGCATAACGGGTCACGTTGCCTTTCACATCCACCGCCTGCACAAGCCTTCCCCTGCCGTCGTACTCCCACCGGCGGAACAGCCCGTTGGGAAACTGCAGCAGCTCCAGGTCGTACCTGTCGTTGAACGTGAGCGTGTAAACCCGGCCCTGTCCGTCCGTTATGGTACGCAATACCCCTCCCTCGTAGGTATATTTCACAGTTTCTCCGCCCGGTGTGGTCCGGCTGACGACGCGGTCCAGTCCGTCATAGTCCCATGAAAGCCTCTTTCCGCCAGGAGTGTAGAGCGAGACGAGGTTGCGGTTGTTGTCATAGTCCAGGAAGGTGTCCTCCCCGTTCTCGTCCGTTATCCGGACCGGCTGGCCGAACTCGTTGTAGGCGGTCTTACGGGTATAGCCTTCGGGATTGACCGTGACCTCCAGCTCCTGAAAGCTGTTGTATTGGTGACGGGTAATTCCTCTGTTGGCATCCACTATCTTGTAGATGAGTTTGTCCTCACCGTAATAATATTCGGTTTCGGCATTTTCCCCGTTACGGATATGGGTATATCCCTTGCCGTAACGGATGAAATATTCCATCACGCCTCCATCGCCCCATGTATGCACACAGCGGGCATTCTCCCCCTTACCTTCATATTCCCAATGGAAGGACATACCCCCTTGGTTGGTGAGCCGTACCAGCAGGTGTCCGCCGGAATAGACGAAATGCTTGCTGACATCCAGCGCATCCAGCGTTTCCACCATGTCGCCCCGGTCATCGTAACGGTAACGGACCAACTTCACCTCCTCGCCATCCTGATTCACGGAAACGCAGAGTACCCGTCCCGACTCGTCGGTTTCCACTTTCAGGAATTCTCCCCGTGAGGATATGATTCCTGCCAGCCTTCCCCCCGAAGCGTATTCGAAGCGGATCCGGAATCCGTCCTTCGTGGAAATGCCTGACACCATGCGGTAACCGAAACGGTTTTCAGGACCGTCAAAGCGGTATTGCAGTCCCCGGATGTCCGTAAGCAGGTAACCCCGGCCATCGAGTGTCCAAGACAACTGTTCCTTGCGGTCAAAATAGGAATCTCCGGGTTTCAGTACGGGCAGGAAAGACTCCCGTCCGTCAGCATGGCGGAATGCGAACGCCCCTTCCTCCAGCTGCCGTATTCCCAGATTGTAGCTGTGGTGCCAGTTGTATCCCAACGGACCGTCCACGGCGGCATCACTGTAATAGGTACGTTCCCATACGACGGGAATCGGACCCGGAAGCTCAAAGTCTGCATTGGTGTGATAGACCCTGCCCGTAGCAGCGTCCACCGGCTCACCGAAAGTCTTGCACTTGATGGGCTGGAGAATGTCCGCCAGCCTGTTCATGCCTTTTTTCCTCAGCCTGTCGATCAGGTTCTGGAAGCGGTCGCCTATCTTCTTCCACATCTTGCCCAAGCCTTTCAGTCCGAACTTCATCGCCAGCGCAAATACATCAATGGTAGGCGGTCCTCCCACAAGCACGGGATTTCCTACGGATGTGATGGTGGAGAGCATGGAAGTGGGGGCAAGCAGGGCCTTGCTCACCTTCCTGGGCTTTCCCTTGCGGGGAATCGTCGGTATTCCCACAATGTTGCATGAGAGTGCCGGATGTGTGAGGGAGGAACATGGCGCACCGTCCGCCAGGACAGTGGAACTGCCCATCCACATCTCGGACTCGGACATACCGCTGACCAACGGGGCCGGATGCAATACAAATGCCGGCAGATGCACGATGCCGATACCTGCCTGCGCAATCCACTGGTTATGCACCTTGACCGACGGAGCCATGCTCTTGAGGATGTTGCACGCCACTCCGGCCACTCCATCAACCGCAGGCGGCATGGCAGCCGCCATGCCGGCCATGAGGTCTGCCATGAGGTCGTACACCTTGCCTACATGAGGCACAGGCATGATGGGAGAGGGAGGGGTAACGGTAGGATGCATGTCTATCCCGATGGACAGGTCGCCGAACTTGGCGACAGGCATACCCGGCATGGAAGGAAGGATTCCGCCCAGACCCGTCTGAATCTCGTCCAAAGCCGCCTTGGAGGCTGAAAAAAGGTCGGCAAAGCCCCGTCTGACGCTGCTGTTACCGGCGGCGTCAGCTATATTCTTGAACACATCTGACATGGTGAGAATTTTTTAGAATGTGAAAAAGAGACAACCGGGCGTTCCAACCGGCACACTCCGGCTGTCCCTGCAAGGACTTACCTATGCATCCTGTGCATAGTCGCTGTTCCAGTCGTTCTCGTCATCCCCTTTTGTACCTTCCAACTTGATGACAAAACTCTTTGCCGGGAAATAAGGAGTCAGGTGAATGTCGAGGAAAATACGGTCTTTCTGCTTCGGATCGCGCTCGAAACGAAGAATCTTGAATTTCTCAATCAAGCGTCCGGGACCCTGTATGCTATCCAAAAACTTGCTGATCTGACCACGCAAATCCCTTTCCGCCTTGCTGTTCCAGTTCTCAAAGGCACGGCGGTTGAGGAAATCCATCAGCACTTTCGTTACCCAATCGAACACACGGACTACGGAATAGGTCTGCAATCCCAAGTTGTCCCCGTTGAACAATGTCTTGGCAGAGAAAGCCATCACCTTGCCGTATTCCTTCACCATCGGAATCAGGCCAATCTTCTCGATTTCGGAAATCTCGCTTTTTTTCAGGTTGAAAGCAACCCCGTCCACCTCGCTCATGGAACCATACTTCTTACCGGCGGTAACCTGTGCCATTACCGTCTTGTACACACTGCCGGCCAATGCCGCAGAAGGAGGAATCAGCAAGTCTTCGGTTTCGCCCAGTTCCGCATAGCATCCCCGTCCTACCAGATAGTTGCAGGTCATACATACGTTGGACTTGTACACATCGCCTCCCGAAAGATTGGAATCAAAGAACATTTCAATGACATCATCCGGTTTTTCCAGATCAGCGAAATCCGTGTAAATCATCACCTTGTTGTCATGCGCAATCTTTGCCCATTTTTCAACAACCTTGTTGGAACCCAAATATCCCGGGATAACCAGCAGGGAATAGTTGGTACGCAAGTCCAAACGGTCATAATTCGCACGAAGCTCGTTAGCAATGGCATCGATAAAGAAGGAGTTGTCCAAATCGGTAAGCTGGCTCATCGAAGCGTTCACAATGGAGATATTCTTGATCTTGTCGGAATCCGTATTCTTGTAGAAGAGCATGACCGTGCGGTAGGACTTCTCCAACTGCCTGACCTCTTCCACCGCTTTCAGCTGGTTCTGGGATAGCAGACCGGACACCGCCGCAGACTTCTTCTGGCACAGTTCCACCATCTCGCTGATGGATTTGTTGCCTTTCAGCATATCGACCCACATCTCAAGCCGTTTTTCCAGTTCCTTGCGCTCAGCCGCCCGTTCGGGGTCGGAAAGGAATATGTTCCGCCGTGCCTTGCGCTCCGGATTCATGTTCTGTATGCCGTCCACGGAAGATTCCAAGACATTGAAACCGCCAAACTTAGCCAGAATCTGCAATTCAGCGTTCAGATTTCTGGACTGCGCCACAGCCTGTTGCTGCTGTACGGCTGCTTCTCTTTGTGTATTCTGTTCGCTCATAACTATCATTCATTAGTGGGGTTAGACTTCTCATTGTTCTTCAAATCATCCAAAATGGCAGAAATCGCATTGACAAACGCTCCACGTGTTTCCGGATTTTCCAGCACCCGTTGCAGCACCTTGTTGGAACGCAACGACTTCTCCATCCTGTCCGCAAACTGCTTTTCCGCATTCAGGCCGGACAAGAATGAACTCTGCTCCGTCATTTTCCTGACAGAAAAATCACCGACATTGTGGAAACGGAAATTTTCCTCTACGGGAGCACCGTCCGCATCCGCGAACTCGATATCTATTTCCGGCCGGAAATGTGCAAAGACTTCGTCAATGTTGGTCAGACCGGCAACCACTTCGGGAGCCACCGGCTCATCCTTCGTCAGCTGTTCCACCAATAAGGTTCGATTTTGTGGAATTTCCGCAATACCTTCGGAAGCGTCAATCTTCACTTCGTTTCCGCCGATTCCATAATTACCAAGATCCATACTTATTCAATTTTAAATTTAAAATATATATTAATTAAATCTCGCTCAACTGAAAAAACTTCCCCTTCTTCTGGCCTTCGCCTGCTGCATATCCGGATTGTCCACCAGTTCCTTCCAATCCTCCCCAATCCATTCGCAGAGCTGCCGTTCCAATATCCCGACATCAATCGGAGCGCGAACCAGCCTTCCCGTATGAAGAGCCAGATACGCCGCATAAACGAACGTGGAACTCCGCCTGATTTCGGCAGAAAGGTAGCTGCCTCCTGCCAGGGCAAGCAAAAAATATTCGAAAGCCTGTTCCATCTTTCCATCCTCATAGCGCAGGAAACCACACATGCGATAGCCTTCCATGACATAATAAGGGTCCTTCTGCATGACGGCTTTTTTAGCCATCATGTCATACAAGGCAACCGCTTCCTCCCGTTTTTTCCCGGCTGTCAGAATGGCCGCTTTCATGGAAACAGCCATTTTCCAATAACTATATCCTGCCGTTTCACCGCCCTGCATCGCCTTTTCCGCCTCCCGGACGGTTTCGTCGCTGTATTTCATGCTATGCTTATATTCCCTGATAGCATAACATGCCTCGGATGCGATAAGCAGAGCGGAAATCCGGATATTCGTATCCTTTATTTCCTGTGCAATATCCAACAGTTTTCGGATTTCCCTGTCCAATAATTTCCAATCCTGCTTTTGTGTAGAATCCATGACAACCGTAACCTGCTGCTTGAACCGATTTTCAGGTGCAATCAGGTCGTTACCGCTATCCGACCGTGCCATCCGGTTATGCAAAGCCGCCGCCATATCGAACTGCGGGCGTATGCAAACCACTTCCCGAGACTCACCCAGCCGGATACTCCTGTTCTTTTTCAAGTCAATAGTTGTCATCCGGATTCCCTGCGGAACACCTTCTTTCAGCACATTGCCGAACCATCCTGCCCGGGAATACCCCCTTTCCTGTTCCGGAGGAAAGTACAGACAGAAAAAGGCATCATCCAACCGGGAGATACATGCCTTGAAACGCAACATCTCTCTCCACAAGTTGCCCGCCGTATGCTCAACCGACACATCAGGAATGTATTCTTCCTTCAGCAGCCCGTCGTGCCGCAGAGCCTTGAGAATATCATACTTCTCCTCAACCTTTTCTGAAAACCAACCCGCATATTCCTGCCAGAGCTGTTCAGTGTATTCCTCGTCATCCCCCCTGTACGGCGTATCAAAACGAAAGAATATGTCATCGAACTGCCCTACCGGAGAACGCTCTATTTCCAGAAACCTGTCCACCAAGTCCACATCATTCTGCCCGACAATCCATACAGACAGTTTCCAGTCCCTGTTGCCGACTATGTCCGCCCAGTAATCGACCGCTTTGTAATATTCCTGTATCACAGATGCAGATGCTCCCATGGCCAACCGAATTATGAGTTAAACTTTACTATTCCTCCCGAAACCGTTACGTTTCCCTTTCCCTCTATCATCAGATTTACACCGTTGACCGTTCCGTTCTTTGCAGCAACATCGTAATCCTTTGCCGCCTCCTGTTTGATATTGGTACCGCTGCTGCTAATTATACTCTTTTCGCTGCTGAGCACCATACATTCGTTGCCGGACAGCAATGTTACACTTTTCCTGCCTTCGAGAGCAATGGTATCGGCCTGCAAGCCTATCGACTTATCATCCATTACGATGACCGATTCCGCCTCGTTGGTAAGGGTAATGCTCTTTTTCGCCATGACGGTAATGGCATCCGTGCCATCCAACATGATCAGCTGTTTTCCCGTCTGGTCAGTAATAACGATGCTTCCCGTCTCATCATCGAAAACGATGGCATTGCCGCTGCGTGTGATAATGCTCTTGACCTTGTTGTCCTTGTCCCCTCCTTTACCTGAACCGGAATGGAACACCGATCCCGTAACATAGGGGCGGTCCGGGTTGCCATGCTCGTAGCTTACCATAACCTGATCGCCGACTTCCGGAACAAATACCCATCCGCGATTCTTGGGAACCGCACCACTTACTCCCGCATTAGGAGTCTGCACCCTGATCCAATTGGTTGTCTTGCCGTTTTTCTGCCAGTCGAAAGCCACCTTCACACGTCCCTGTCCCTTGTCGTCGTTGTTTTCCTTCACCGTAGCCAGTTCCGGCAACGCCAACGGCCGCTTCACATCGGGAACAGGAATATGTACCGTACCGTCCGGCACACCGACAAAACTATTGGAGTAATGTCCGTCACGGCGTACCTCATGCTCAATCCCGACAATACGGAACTTGCCTAAAGGAGGCAGTTTCATCCTGTCGGGGAAAGAAACATCGATGATTTCACCAATCCTTATCCGGCAAGTCTTTCCTATGCCTTTGATGTTCAGAAGATTGGCACCAGACGCATTCTTTACAATCCTCATCTGTTCGTCCAGTTCCGCCTTGTCTGTTACATGGGGGTCGGCAGCCGAGGTCGTTTTTGCGGTATATGCCTTCTCAGAGCAGCTGTGTGCAATAGACTGAAGGTCGTTCATGCCATCCGGTTTGGCAGGCGTATCCGCATTATGCTGTTTGTTCTCCTGCGCTACATAATCGTATCTTGCGGATTTACCCGGTACCAGATTGGCAACCAGACGTACTTCCTCCAAATCCATGTCATAAACAATCTTCTCCGTATTGTCCCTGTCAGGCTTGCCGAAATAAACTTTCGTCCCGTCATAATAGAACCACTCCCCATAAAGAGCCGAAAGGCGATTCATAAAGTCAAAGACACTCTCGTTATACTGCGCCATGTAGGGTATGGGCGCCGCATACTTGGGATTGGAAACCAGATTGACCTTTCCATACTCCTGCGTCGCCTCCTTTATTATGGTAGAGAGGGACTGATCCATCCAAGAATCGAGTGTCCTGTTGTTCTCATACAGTATCGTAGGGCTTGTTCCGTGAATGGCCACTCCGCCTGTCTCGCCCATGCTTCCAACCATTTCCACTTGAGTGATGATTCCCTCGAAGTCATAACTTTCACCCGTCTGCCTATGGACAAATGAAATGCTGGCAGTCTCCCCGATGTAGTCGATGAATTTTTCCGGGGTCTGTTGGAACGTATTGTTAGGCGACAGATAATTCACCACCACAGTGAAGGTGTGATGCCGGTTGAAACCCTGACGGAGATGCAGTGAAACGAATTTCTGTTCTTCTCCTTTCACGGTTACTTTAGTAGCCACCAAATTCAGAAAACTTGCTCCCATACTATCTTAAACTATGATTTTAAATAAATAATCCGACTGGTCGGTATGTTTTTTGGTGCCGAAATAACCGGAATTGGTATATTCCGGCACCTTAAAACTTTGATTAGGAAACAACCATTAGTTGTTTTCCGGCCAATCCTGTACAAATGTAGCCTCGTCCATCTTCACGGTCTGTGCAGAAATGGCGAACTTGATTGTCATCGGATACTGGTTAGCCACATTCAGTGCCTCTTCGTAATCCACCACATAACCATTTTCGAACACCAATTCCTTCATTTTGGCATCTTCATCCGCTTTCTTGAAGACGATGTTTCCGTTTACGGGCTGGTACTGCTTGAACATCTTATCCAGCACAATGGTATCGGGAGTTGATTCGACTTCCACATAGATTGTGCCACCATAAATGTCAGATGCCGGACGGCCTTTGGGGTCCACATCACGATTGAACTTAACTCTCCAGGTCAGTACATCAAACTCTCTTGAGTCCGAAAACTTAAATGACGCTTTAAATGCCATATTCTCAAAGTT
>ENA-OPRW01001577-OPRW01001577.1-human-gut-metagenome-genome-assembly--contig:-NODE-1577-length-15051-cov-6.017271_pt1 | contig 15051 bp, 7 predicted proteins | sample MGYA00241898_ERZ501890 | MGnify/ENA primary metagenome ERZ501890 (study PRJEB25962, sample SAMEA2042216) | human gut metagenome | biome: human gut; feature: human-associated habitat; material: faeces... | reverse complement strand
TGTTGCCCAGGAACTTATAAAAATAATTATCAATCATGTTGCGGAATTAAGGTTTTTATATTTGTATATAATTTAAAGCTGCGGGGAAGAATCTTTATTTCTTCCTCACCCGACAACAAATCCTTTGCCCGGGCTACAGATTCGGCAACCGGAAAGGAGTTTTCATCTGTCTTATACCCCGTCTGCGTATAGCTATAAACAGCAAAGTCCTGCTTGCTGCTACCCACATTCATTTTCAAACAGAAAGTATAGGTTGAATCACCAGCATTCAACAATGCAATCGTAGCCTCTTCTCCTTTTCTTCCTGCAACGACTCTCAAATTAGGAAACAGTTCTTCATTCTCCGGATTAAAAATTTCCATGCCCGGCAGGAAATATCGACACATCAGCGACCATGTAAAGAACCACGGACGAATTTCTTCCTCTTTCTCATCATTCAGCAACTCCGTCCCCAATGAATTCCAGAATCCCCAAACCTTGAGTTGGTTCTTGTCTCCCAAATCTCCAATCGTATGCATCGCATCATCGAGCATCCATGCACTGGCTCCCTGGAATCCGGCTTTCATCGACTGTATTAATGCATCGGCGGCATCAATACCATAGACATAATCGTACACATGCAGCTGGGAGTCTTCACTGGCAAACGGTTTCTGTGGAAGTAACTTCTTATATTCTTCTCCCAACTCACCGGTCTTATAAAGTACTCCTATTTCTCCGAAGATAACAGGCTTTCCTGTTGTCTTGAGTATATCCGCGACTTCCTTATGATGTTTCTGAAAACGGCCGTCCCTTACAAAGTAAGCATCCGCATAACAATGGATATTATAATTGCCTACTATTGAATCCAACTGAATCATAGTCTGTTCAACCCACTGCCTGCCCGTATATTCGGAAGCCGGATTATCAGACATTTCAACGACATCGGGAGCAGACATTTCCAATGGGAGTCCTGCCGCCTTAAACCCTTCCGCAAACATACTGACTCCCCTTTTCCATTGCTCCCAATCACCATTGGTACATGCCCAGGTTCCATTCGGTTCATTGGTTATAATGTAATATTTAATGCAATCATATCCCCGTTCCTTTATCAGATAAGAAAGATATCTGATAGTCATATCCACATAACGAGGATCATCTACCCTGTCAACCTTGCCTTTATATCCCCAAAATCCGGGTACACCATAATCGCCAATCAAAACTGTTATCCCATTCTTCTGACAATAGTCCAATAGCTTGCAGACCATCTTCACTTCCGCACATTCAAAGTCCACTATCGGATTGCCTTTTGTATCCACTCCCTTGAAATAACGCCATCCGGCTACATCCATCAAGCGAACAATACGCGGTTTCATGTAGTCAAGCCGGGAACATACTTTCTGCAACTTCTCATCTGTCATTAAGTATCCCCATTCGGCTTCGGGAGAGTCACCATGCGGATAAGCTGACCACTCCACTCCATTTCCCATAAAATTAGCGGATACAGGCTGATCGGATATAACCAACGTGCTTTTCTTCTCTCCGCATGCCGTGCAAAACCACAAAAGTATGGCCAACAAAGGTATTACTTTATTCATTACTCCCCTTTTTTAATATACTGAATCAATTCTTTTACATCACAAGTAGCCATGCAAACGTACTTATCTGCTGCTCCATAATACACATATAATGTATTATCTACAATTACATTTCCCGTAGGAAACACACAACCTTTATAATAACCGTTTATCTCGCAGTCCATCTCAGGCTCAAGAATATAATTTCTAGTACGTCCTATCACACGAAGCGGATTCTCCAGGTCCAACAGTAACGCTCCTACCCTGTAATATCCCTTTCCGCCATGTTCTACTCCATGATACAGCACGAGCCAACCTTCATCCGTTTTCAAGGGTGGAGTGCTTCCGCCGATTTTTTCTTCCCAAGTATTCTCTATGCCCGAAATCAACAAATGACTTTCTTTATCTGACCAATTTAGTAAATCATCTGAGAATTTCAACCAAATAGACGGATATTTAACATTATACTTATCACCCGTATATTGTTTGGGACGATGCAGAAGTACATATTTTCCATTCACTTTCTCAGGGAAAAGTATAGCGTCCCTATCATCCAGAGCCGATTCGGTAATCCTCCCCAACCGTCTGAAGTGCCTGAAATCTTTAGTTACCGCCAATCCTGAATTTCCCAGATTCTCCTTAATAAAAACGGGCGCATGACTACCACACTGCGGACGCAATACCACATCATGCGGAAACTTCCAATACTGTCCCGGAGGATAAGGACGGAAGGCATAGGTGACGTAGTATTCATCATCAAATTTCACAATACGGGGATCTTCCACTCCACCGGCATCAGGCCCATCAATGCTGGGTCCGAATACCGGTTGAGAAGAGGCTCTTCTAAAATCATATCCGTCTTTACTCGTAGCCAATCCCAAACGAATGATATGTTCTTCATCATCACCTGCTGCCCGATAGAGCATATAAAATATTCCATCTTCATACCATACACCAGGATTGCATACCACTAAATTTTCCCATGCATTCGCTGAATTTGGTGACAGAATAGGATTGTTATCATATTTCTTCAGTCTCATAACTTTTAATTTTCAGTTTAACATTCTGTTTTGTTTTACCGTAAACGAATACTCCCCGGATTCCAGATCAATTATAACCCAGTTGCCATCCGTCCTTACTCCGGTTATACTTTTAATGTCATTCAATTCTTTATTCCCTTCTTTTATCTCCTTGCCGACAGCTTCGGGCAGATAGACAGAAGCAGTCGTGTTAGCCGGGATAGCAATATCCCAGATAAAGGTAGTTCCTTCTCTCCTCCAATGACTTCGGATTTCTCCTCTGATCGATTGATAAGAGGCATTGACATAAGTCAGATCCCCCACAAGCAATGGCTTCATTTCAATCTTTTTAAATCCCGTTGAGGCTGCTTCATTCCTGATGCCTGCCAGGTACTCATAATACCATATTATAAGGTCCCCCAACAACATTACATGATTGGCGGAATTCATTGCCGGATCGGCCGTATTGCCGTTCCACAATTCCCAAATGGTAGTAGCATCATTTTCAATCATATATCCCCAACTCGGATAGGTTTTGTTGGTGGCAATCTTATACGCCAGTTCCGGTTGCCCATAGTCTGACAATCCTCTCATAAGCCATTGAATACCGATCAGTCCAGTACTGACATGCCCCTTAAACTCATTTAGAGTCTTATCAACAACATGTTCGAAAACGACCTGACGGACAGAGTCGGGAGCCATCCCGTTCATTAAAGCTAATAAATTAGCCGTTACCGTATTATTGGAATAATATCCGGTTGATGCATTATAGAATTTCCTATTGAAAGCTTTTAATATCCGATCACCTGACTCCCGATAATAGGCGATATCCTTATCATTACCTGATAACGAAGCAAATTTCTGCATTAAGACCAAAAGACGATAATAATATGCGGTTGAGAGCAATTCCCCTGAAGTCTTCCGTGAAGGATCTTGTGAATGAATCATTTCCATAGACTCCGGTGGCATACACCAGTCACCGAATGTATCATGAATAACGATATCATCCTTCAGATAGTTATCCCGAATAAATTGGATAAATGCTTTGAATGAATCATAATGGCGGATGATGGGACGTACATCTCCATACTGTTTGTACAGCATATCGGCAACGGTGAAATATGCAGCCGGCCATGTGACATCATTGGTATACATCTCCCAATAATTAGGAGCGACATCCGGTAATGCTCCGTTCGCTAATTGTGAATCTTCAATATCTTTCAGCCATTTTGCATAAAGTTTCTGATTGTCATAAATATAGCTTTCGCCGTATGCTCCGGTAGTTCTATCGCCCAGCCATCCCATCCGTTCGTCCCGTTGAGGACAGTCTGTCGGCATTCCACGGTAATTACCTTTAATACCCCAGCATGCGTTTTGATAAATCCGGTTAATGATGGCATTGGAAGTTTCAAACGTACCGGTGGTCTTCATTTCGTCATAAACGACTCTTCCTTCGAAATGATCAACAGTAGGTACACCGGGAAAACCAGACACTTCAACATAACGGAAACCATGAAATACAAATTTAGGTTCCCATGTTTCCTCTTCATCTCCCTTTAAGATATAAGTATCCGTAACTTTCGCTCCACGTAAGTTATCCAGATATAAATGACCGTCTTCTTTCAATAACTCCGCATAACGAAGCGTTACTTTGTCTCCCCGTTTGCCACGTACTTTCAACGTAATCCATCCTACCATATTCTGCCCCATATCTATAATATACTTATCATCATCCAGTTTATGAACAGAGAGAGGTTTTATATGTTCCATCACTTTAATATTCGGATTTTCCTGTGCCTGCAGCTTTCCTTCGGGGGCATTTACTAATTCAACCGAATACCATGCCGCATCGTCAAAGTCGTTCGTGCTCCATCCCTCCATTTCTTTACGGGCATCATATTCTTCACCATCGAACTCATTATTTACTCCCAAAGGACCATCCAAAGTAAGTTTCCATGATTCGTCACTCACGAAAGTGTCTTTCGTATCATCTTTGTAAGTTACTTCCAACTGAGATAATAGTTGAGGCAATCCAAATGTACGGAACCAGGGAATACGCATCGAAAAGAATCGGCCATTTCCCAATATCACCCCTATAGTATTCTCTCCTTTATTCAAATAAGAAGTGACATCAAAAGTGTTGTACGGAACAGTTTTACTGTAATCTGTCGGAGTAGGAGCTAATACCTGATCTCCAATCTTATGGCCGTTCAGATATGCTTCGTACAAGCCTAAACCGGAGATATAAAGCATTGCACTTTTTACATCTTTTCCCAGTTTTATCTCTTTCCGCAAGTAACGGGCACGAAGGCGAGTCTCACTTTTCAGCCGAAGTTCGTCTTCATTCTCTGGAACAAAATTCATCTTCCGATCTTCTCCTTCCGCCTCTATACTCTCCAAACCAATCCATTTGGCTTGCCAATCAGATGTCTCTAGCCCCATCGACCAAAAAGCTCTTTCCGATGAAACAACTTCACCCAAATTGGTTTCAATCCTTACTTTCCAGTAACAAAACTGCCTGTCGGACAACGGCGCACCTTCATAAGGAATTAAAACTGTTTCGGAAGAAGGGATTCTGCCCGAATCCCATAAGTCTCCTACATTTTCTTTCAGTTTCTCCTCAGACGAAGATACGATGATGCGGTATGCCTGTTGATGGACTCCTCTTTCTTCAGAATGTAGTTTCCAGCTTAAACGAGGCTGCTTCTGTTCAAGCCCGAGAGGATTCACCAGACTTTCCACCTTCAGATCATAGACCCACACTTTCTCTGTTTTATGACATGAGAAGAGTGTCAGCATGAGCGATACCGCCATGCATAATAATATTCTTGTCTTCATCCTAAATTGTCATTAATCAGTTTACAGCCCCAATATTAGAAGGTACACTATCCGATACTTTCTTTCCGAAAATATCCTGACCACCATGATGATCGATCACCGCACCTGCCTGACCGGCAGAAGAATTCTTCTTCAGATAATAACCTGACAGAGATTCAATTCCTCTTTTCCCGCTGCCCGGATTGACGAATTTCGGATCAGCAGTTATTTTATTAAGTTCAGCAGGTTCTGTCGAAGGATGATTGCCATGATATACATTGTTGGAGAAGATCCCATTCTTTCCCGGTATCATATAACCACCACTTCCATAATTGCAGATAATGTTATTCTTAAATATCCAAGGCGCATTGATATCTCCCGCCTCATCCCAGGTATGTTCTATGATTTTCGTGTCCAGCCCTTCCGATATGTAAATCGTATTGTTATATATCTTCATATTAGGCTGTACTCCTCCGGCAATCATAAATATACGTGTTTTATCATTCTGACTGATGTTGTAACGGACAATTCCTCCAGAGGAGTTAGAAGCATCGATGAACAGCATAAAGCCTCCTTCATTATCGTGGCTGTAGTTGTACTGCACGATACAGTCTATTGCATCAATATCAATGTCGAAAGCTGTTCCATCAGCATTTCCTTCCAGCATATGCGTATTGAATGCTTCGTTATACTGGATTATACAATTACTTCCACGGGTACACCAGATAGCTGCCGAGCCATTAAATCCCCCGTCTTCCCGATAGGAGCCACAGCCATCCGCCACATTATGTTCTATCAGGGCACCGTCACAACCATAGGTAAGGATTCCGTCAGAATCAATGTCCTTCACCGAGTTTTTACGTATTCTGACTCCCGTACAGGCTTCATCATATTTGGCAAAAATATGATCCCATACAACAATACCCGTACGTCCTACATTCTCAACTCTGTTACCCTCGATCAGTACATTCCTATATTTATCAGTACCGGTCAAACCGTTCACATTTACAGCAATCCCCCCAAATTGATGAGGATGAAAATTATATGCATAACGGAATGAACTGGTCACATGGTGCACATAATTATCAAGAATATGGATATTACTCAAAACGCCACCATTATCATTTTCGACCAAGATGCCTCCGCGATGTACATAACCTCGTTCCGGAGCCTGATTCGTGACTTCCAGCTGACGAATCACCCAATTCGATTGATTACGCAAGTATACTGCCGCCTTTACCTGGCCGTTCCCGTGAATCACAGGACGTGCCCCTTCACCATAAGCCCCTATTATAATCGGCGAATCGTCCGTCCCATTCCCTCTTGGAGACAAAGACCCCGTCCAGGTACAATCGGATTTCAGCAAAATCTGTTCACCCGGTTTAAACTCCCGGTCGTTGGTGTTTTTAAAAGATTTCCAGGCTTCCCCGGGCGATAGTCCGGTATTACTGTCGCTGCCGCCCAAGTTATCAATATAGTATATTTTACCACTTTGATCATTCGCATAAACAGGAGTTATACAGGCAAAGGATAAAATAACTATCCAAATTCGTATTGCAATATTCATCATTCTCTTCGTTTTATTTTATTCTACATAAGTGATTGCCACTTCACCGATTTGAACAGCCCAGCTCTCATTCACCGGATCATTAATGCGGACTCCTATAAAGTTCACTCCTTCCGGCAAGGCCCCAGCTGTATTGATTGTGGTCTTCTGCCAGCCTTCCACTACAGCAGAATCTGTCGTATAAGTAACTGGTATTTCGATGTAATTAGCAAAATCACCTCCTGTGTATGAACCATATATCTTAATGTTCTGCGGGGTTAACGTCGGATACCAGACACATAGATACATAGTGACTTCCACAGACTTTATATTCGGAAGGTTATACAATATAATTCCATCATCTGTAGTTGCCCGTACAGCTCTGGATCCATCACCACCAAAGAATTGCGGATTACTGCTGTCCAGATTCAAATTGGGTGAATAGTAAAATGCGTTACTCCAGTCATTCAGTTTATCTATCATTTCAGACTCACCCGAAGCCGTGCCATTCAATTCGTGAGCACCGGGAGTAGGCTTACCGCCAGAGGATACCGGATTTCCAAAGAAGTCCATACCGCCATTCCTTGCAACCTTAACTCCCGTATTCATTATCGGAGAGTTTTCTTCCAGCTTATATCCATCCAGTGTACTGATACCTGTTCCACCGGCACCAACATTTATAAATTTCGGATCTACTGTTATCTTCCCTGTTTCATCCGGTTCGTTAGCCGGATGGTTTCCATAGTAGACATTTCCTTCAAAAACTCCACCTGTACCCGGAATCTTGTAATCACCTGTTCCTAGATTGTAAATGATGTTATTCTTAAACAGCCAAGGAGCATTGATATTTCCCCCGTCATCCCAGGTATGATCTATAATCTTAGTAGTAGCACCCGCACCCAAATATATGGTATTATTATAAATCTGCGTATTCGGAGTAACTCCTCCTGCAATCATGAAGACACGTTTCCGATCATTCTGACTGATATTATAGCGTACAATACTACCGGACGAATTAGACGCGTCTACAAACAACATAAATCCTCCCTCGTTATCGTGGCTATAATTGTATTGTACGATACAATTAACAGCATCCATGTCAATGTCAAATCCGGTTCCGTCATCATTTCCCTCCAGCGCTTTCGTATGATAAGCCTCATTATACTGAATAATACAGTCCTTTCCACGAGTACACCAAATAGCTGCCGAGCCATTAAACTGACCGTCCTCCCGATAAGAGCCGCATCCATTGGCTACATTATGTTCGATTAAAGAACCATAACAACCATAGGTGATTATACCGTCCGAATCAATGTCTTTCACCGAATTATTACGTATTACTACATTCGTGGAAGCTTCCAGATCACTGGCAAAAAGATTATCCCATACAACAATCCCCGTACGTCCCGCTTTTTCTACGGTATTATTTTCAATCAAGACCTTATCATATTTATCTGTGGCATTCTGCCCTATTACATTGACAGCTATCCCTCCATATTGATGCGGATGAAAAGCACCGACATATCTGAAGGAACCGGACACGTCACGAACCGTATTATTCAGAATCTTAATATTGCTGACAGTTCCTCCATTATCATTTTCGACCAAAATCCCGCATCGATAGATATCTCCCCGTACATCCGCATAATTAGACACCTGCAAATCCTGAATTACCCAATTCGACTGGTTTTTCAGGTAAACGGCCGCCTTTACTTCACCATTTCCATTGATAATCGGTTTTTCTCCTTCGCCATAAGATCCAAGAATAATTGGATTGGAAGGTGTACCCGTCCCTCTAGGACTAACCTGTCCGGTCCATACACTCCCTCTCTTCAGTAAAATACGATTACCTGCCTGAAAAATAACACGGTTAATGTTAGCAAACGTTTTCCATGCAGACGATTCAGATTCTCCACTATTAGCGTCATTTCCCGACTCCGAATCAATGTAGTAGACGGTATTCACCTCCGCTACTACCGGATAGTTCACCAAGTTATCATCTATATCACTGCAAGCTATTCCCAAAAAGGAGAAGAGCACTGCCGATAAAGATAGTTTCAGTTTATTTATTGCATTCATAGTATACTCTTTTTATTATTTGCTGTATTTCAAAATCCATTTATACATTGCCACATTTACCTTTTCCGAAACTTCCAGAGGAGTATTTTCACCTCCATGCCCTCCATTAGGAAGGATAACCAGCGTATCGGGAACATTTTTCTGTTTTAAAAGATCACTCAACATCTCCGATTGAACTTTCGGGACGATCGTATCCTTTTCTCCATGTATCAGGAAAGTAGGCTTAAAGTTTTTTCCGTAATAAGGACTTGCCAGCTGATAATCGACATCCAGCTGAGAAGTGTCACTGTTCCACGGTTTACCGGTAACGATTGGCAACAGTCCTTCAATATCGCTTTGCTTTGCACCCGACAAGGCATCCAAAGCATCCAGTCTGGTAGGTGCTCCCAAAGTGATGACTAATGAAATAACATCTTCTTTATCATAATTATACGCATACAATAAAGATAAATGAGCTCCGGCACTACCGCCCCACATCACATAATTTGTTTTTTTAATATTCCATTCTTCTGCATGGGCCAGTACATAGCGGACTGCATCCGTCATATCCTGCATCATCTGCTTATAGCAGATTCCATCCCCCATCCGATAGTTTATATTCACCACATTCATGCCGTTGGCATAACAGGCGGTTTTCATAAAATCGGCATCTTTCTTATCGCCTGCCATCCAACCTCCTCCATGCACAAGAATCATTAAAGGAGTATCGGCAGTCCTGTTCTCCAGCAGATATACATCCATCGTCTGTAGCGAATCAGGTCCATAATGCAAATCCTGCCAGGATGCCGATTTACTCTGTTTGCCGGAAGTACATGCAACAGTCAACAGCAAAACAAAACATATTATCAGCCAATGATTGATTCTTTTCATACCCGTAGTTTTTTAATATCCGTCATTGTTACTGCCCAAATTAGGGTTCTTCTCCATTTCACCGATATTTATAGGCATCAGATAGTGCTTCGGCAAAAAGACTTGTTTAGGAAGCATATTCAATTCGAATACCTCATAATGTTTCACTCCATTCTCTTCGGTAATCTTCATACCATGGAAATACTTGTTATTCAATACAGATTCTGCCAGTTTCCAACGTCTTAAATCCCAGAAACGATGTCCTTCGAATGCCAGTTCTACTTTCCGTTCCTGTATAATTCTCTGTTTCATTCCTGTATAATCAAGGTCTTCCGGAAGATCCGGTAGTCCGGCACGGTCTCTTACGGCATTTATCGCATCATGAACAGAATCATCCGGTCCCTGCTTAGCTTCGTTCTGCGCTTCGGCATAATTCAGCAATACTTCCGCTAAACGTAACTCCTTCCAGCTTGTCTGGCTACCTCCGAAATAGAGTTTCTCAAAAGGAAGGGTTTCATCAAGAAATTTACGTATATAATAACCGGTATAAGTTCTTTCTACCAGTCCCAAGCCGTCGTCCGGCATTAGGTATCCCGTTCGAATTACTTTATTTTTAAAGACAGATCCGTCTGTAATAATGCTTGCAGCCAAACGTTTATCTCGTCCGGTATACGGATCTTTGGCATGTACAGGATTATTCCAGTCAAACGGAGTTCCGTCCAACATTTCATAGGAGTCCACCAGTTCTTGTGTCGGATTCGTCTGAGAGCCCCAGCCATTATCGATGCTGGGGGGCATAAACAAGTTATCACACGCATGCCCTTTATTAATCCCATCAAACATTACTTCGAATATAACTTCCTTATTTCCACTTCTTGACTGGAACAATGCATTGTAATCATCATCCAATTCAAAATACTTCTCATCAATTACTTTCTTTGAGAAAAAAGCGGAACGTTCATAACGTTCGGCAAAAAGCAATACACGTCCGTTTAGTGCCCATGCCGCCTCACGAGAAGCACGTCCATGTTCGGTTGCCGGTATTTCTCTCGCATACGGAAGTATTTCTCCTATCTGTTCCAATTCGGTTTCTACAAAATCATAAACATCCGATTTAGGAGTACGCGGAACGAGCAGTGCCTGCAAATTATCAAAGTTTTGTAACTCTTTAATCAAAGGTACGTCTCCATAGCGGCGAACCAGATCGAAATACAGGAATGCCCTGACAAAACGTGCTTCCGCTATCGCTCTTTCCTTAAAACTTTCTGATAAGGGACTATCATCAGAAAGTCCCGCTATCAGATTATTAACTTTACGGATGGCTTCATAGCTCCGGCCCCAAGTTTCAAGAGGATTGTACGTAGAAGACATCGTTCCCGGTATCATGACTCCGTTACTCTCATTCCATCCCGCAGGCGAACGCAACAGATCGGTGCTGCCATCAAGCAGATCGGTAATCCCCATTCCACTTAATACATTCGCACCAGCTTCAACAAACAGGCCATATCCACAAGGCATATAGCCATATATTTTATAGAGATAGGCCTCTGACAGAGCCTCATCTTTAAATACCGCATCACTCGAAATCATATCCAGCGGTTCTTTATCCAAATCCATACACGAATTGGTGAACAGCAACAAAAACAGGATAAAAACGGATGATATTCTATTTTTCATAACTCTACTCTATTAAAATTCAATACTCAAACCAACATTATAGGACTTCATCTGCGGATAATAATAAGCATTATTATCAGGATCAATATTAGGAGCTTCCGGGTCAAAGTCCTTCATCTTCGAGAAGGTCAATAAGTTGTTGCCCGATACAAATACGCGTAGATTCTGCACTCCTATCTTTTTGAAGAACGGATACTTGTCAAATGTATATGCCAACTCGAAGTTTCGCAAACGGATATAAGTGCCGTCATACAGCCAGAATGAAGATTTCTCCCGATTATTCTGTACAGTTCCCGCATATAAGCGTGGATATTTAGCATTCGGATTATCTTCCGACCATGAGTTCTTGAATATAGCCAACGCATTAGACTCAAGATTGAACGGGTCCCATCTCAGATATTGATCGAAACCTGTTGCGCCCTGAAAATTCATTGTCAATTCAAACTGCTTATATGACATACCTATATTCAACCCGAAAACAATCTCCGGTACCGTACTTTTACCTATCCTCTGAATATCTTCACCATCAATCACCCCACTCTTATCATAATCCTGATATTTAATGTCACCGACTTTAAGACTCGTATTTCCACGTCCGTCCTGAATAGCCCATCCGTCTATTTCTTCCTGACTCCGGAATAAACCTAATGCCTTCAATCCATAAGTCTGATCAAAAGGATGCCCGGTTCTTTTCTTCTGTTCTGCCACATTCAAGGCTTCATCCATGTAAACGACCTTGCTCTTGGCGAAAGTCATATTTCCTTCCACCATAAATCTAAAATTACCAATCTTATCATTATACCGCAAAATCGCTTCGATACCTTTATTATCAACTTTTCCTATATTTTCATCAGGCAGGGTAGCACCAAAAGTTTGTGGTACGGAAGCACTTCTGGGCAATAAGATGTCTCTCGTTTTCTTATAGAAGTAAGTTAGTTCTCCCGATAGTTTTCCACCCAGAATACCAAAATCAAGTCCGAAATCCATATTGGTTGCCGTTTCCCAGGTTATATTAGGATTAGCCATACCCGTATCTGTAATTCCCGACTGGTAGTTTCCACCGATAACTGAACCGGAATTATATTTATATCCAGATAAATACTGGAACGCTGCCACTCTGTCGTTACCAAACTGTCCGTAAGAAGCTCTAAGTTTCAGATTATGAAAGATGCCTGTCTTTTTCAGGAAAGGTTCTTCACTGACTCTCCATCCGCCCGAAACTGCGGGGAAGAATCCCCATCTTTTCCCCTGTGGAAAATTGAAAGAACCATCATAACGGAAATTAAACTGGAATAAGTACTTGCCCGAATAGTTATAATTAACTCGTCCTACATATCCCTTTCTGACTGTTTCATTCGCACTTCCTCCATTTGTCTGATCTTTATCCGGACCGGCAAATAACTGATCGATGGCTGAAGATATATAGTTTACGCGGGATGCCTGCAAATTACTGTATTTATAAGACGACTCCTCAAAAAGTAATAAAGCTGAGATATTATGCAGTTTATTAAAAGTAGCATCATAAGACAAGGCTGCCTGAATGGTAATTCTTTCATCCTCAGCCGTCCCTTCATACAGACTGATACCTCCTCCTGACTTCTGTTTGGTATACAGATCGATCTCTTTATCATATCTGTAAAACTCATAGGGAGTAGTAAAAGTCTTGGCTTTTGAGAACCAACGGTCATAAGAGAAACTGGCTCTGGCCTTCAGCCCTTTCAAGAAAGGAACATCATAGACACCCTGCAACGTTCCTTGAAATACTGAGTTTTCCGTCTTACTATATCCCGAATGGGCAGCCTGTCCGATAGGAGAAACATTTTGCCCGTTAGAAACTAAGGCACCTTTTTCTACATCGTCCGGAGCATAAGCACGCTCGGTTGGCTTCGAATTGATAATAGTAGAGAAGAGTCCGTTGCCGACAGCTGATTTGCCGAGTTTTTCATAGCGTCCGGCAAGATCTACCGAAACACTGAAGTCTTTCGTTATTTGAGTATCAATATTGGAACGTACATTATATCTTTTGAAATAAGACAAATCGTACAATCCATCCTGGTCGAGATAACCGAATGATACAAAAAACTTAGTCGATTCACTACCTCCATTCACATTCAGGCTATGCTGTTGAATACCTGCACGCTCTTTCAATGTTTCTTTCCACCAGTCTGTAGAAGGCTTCTTTCCACTTTTATAATCCTGAATTTCGGATTCTGTGAAACGAGGCACATTTCCAATGTTTACCAACGCCAAATTCAGGTATTTCGCATATTCATATGCATTCATCATCTCCGGAACGATAGTCGGTTTTTGAAAACCAAAAGTACCCGAGTAAGTGATTTTCGGTTTCCCCTGAGTTCCTCTTTTTGTAGTGACAATGATTACCCCATTGGCAGCACGCGCACCATATACAGCAGCAGACGCTGCATCCTTCAGTATCGTAATACTTTCAATCTCATTGGGGTCCAGTTTACTGATAGACCGTTCTACACCGTCTACAAGCAATAAAGCACTGTTATCTCCAAATGTACTCTTTCCACGGATATAGAAAGTAGGATCATCAAATCCAGCCTCCCCACTTTGTTGTGTTGAAATGACGCCGGTCATCTTTCCGGTCAGTGCATTGGTCAGGTTGGGTGTAGCAGCTTTTATCAAAGCTTCTCCTTTCACTGTAGAAACAGACCCTGTCAGGTCAACTTTCTTTTGTACGCCATATCCTACCGCTACCACTTCATTCAACATTTCTGTTACCGGCTCCATTATGACATTCAATACATTAGAAGTCACTTTTTTCTCAACAGTTTTAAATCCTATATAAGAAAACACCAGGATATCGCCTTTTTTAGCTGAAATAGAATAGTTTCCATCAAAATCGGTGGTAGCTCCCGTCTTCTTACTTTTAACAAGAATCGTCGCACCAACCAATGTTTCATTATCAGTTGACATTACATTACCCTTCACAATCATCTCTTGGGCAATTAATGGCATAGCCAATAATATAAACAATAAGGTCAACAAATTTTTCTTCTTTCCCATAAACGACATAAATTAATAAATTAATGTTTTTCAATACTACTACAACGACTAGTCATATTCGATGCCACAAATATAGGGAGGTCTTCATCTATTTTGTAATATTATACTGTCAATACATGATACTTTTTTGAAGTTTCTACCACACAAAACAAACAATCCACTGATTATCAACCAAATAACATTATATATTATTTTTATAAAGGTTTGTACTTTCTTGAACAAAATGATATATTTGCAGAAAAACAACCCCTATGGAATACATACAAAGAGAAATTACCCCTATCGGAGAAGAAGATTTATTCATCGTATTAAATCATCCTCATGCAAAATTTGACTATGCCGCCCATTTTCATTCTGATTATGAAATAAATATGGTCATCAATGGCAAAGGTAAAAGAATTGTTGGTGATTGTGTCGCTCCATTCAGCGATATTGATCTGGTTATGGTAGGTCCTAATATTCCACACCGATGGATTAG
>ENA-OPRW01001560-OPRW01001560.1-human-gut-metagenome-genome-assembly--contig:-NODE-1560-length-15290-cov-2.823761_pt1 | contig 15290 bp, 13 predicted proteins | sample MGYA00241898_ERZ501890 | MGnify/ENA primary metagenome ERZ501890 (study PRJEB25962, sample SAMEA2042216) | human gut metagenome | biome: human gut; feature: human-associated habitat; material: faeces... | reverse complement strand
GGAAGGTCAGTTGTTTTACTGGTATAAACGTTTGGGATTACCGGTTGATCAGGGGAGTACCACGATAACGCTTGAACCGTCTCAATTCTGTTTGCCATTGCCGGCCACTGAAGTAGAGTTTGGCGGGCGTAAGGAAGATTATTTAAATAATAAGTAGTAGATTAATATTTGGCTATGAAAATATTATATGTAATTATCATGATGTTGTTTCTTGGAATGATGTCATGTTCGGAAGATAACCTGAAAGGGTATTCCAGTAGTAACTATATACAATTTGATAAGTTGTCAAAAGATAGTACCGTTTTCTCGTTTGCTTATGATGAGACGCTGGAGTCGGGAACGGTAGCTTTGAAATTAGTGATGATTTCGCCTCTGGTAGATCGTGACCGGAAGTATAACGTGAAGTTTTTGCAGGATGAAAGTTCTGCCCAAGCCGGGGTGGATTTTGAGATGCCGGTGGAAGAACAGGTGATTGCGGCGAATGATTCGGTTGCTTATCTGAATGTTACCGTAACGAGAAACGAGGCTCTTAAAGGGAGTGTGCTAGCGGTTTTTGAGGTGCAGGGGTCAGATGATTTTATGCCGGGAATCGAAGCGAATCGGAAAGGACGGATTTTTATCACGAATCAATTAACTCGTCCGGGGTGGTGGAATGACTGGCACGAGGCGAACGGGTTGGGTACTTATTCGGACTTGAAATATCAAACTTTTATTCGGGAAATCGGGGTGACGGATATGACGTTAGAGGCCGACGGGGGAGAGATGAATTACTCGACGATGCGGGCTTACGTGCTGCAATTCAAATATTGGTTGCAAGAACATCCAACTGAAGATGAGGATGGTAGTTTGATGAAAGTGGCAATGAGAGGTTAATATTTAAAGATGAAGTTATGAAGAGATTATTTATATATATCATCACGGTAATGGCGTTGTTCGCTGCCGGATGTTATGAAGATAAAGGAAATTATGACTATGAGACCGTGCCGCAGGTTTCCGTGAGCGGTATAGAGAAAAGTTATGATTTTTACGTGGGGTCACAGGAAACGATTACCCCAACCGTGACCTGGACAAATGGCAAGCCGGATAAGGTTTCTTATGCTTGGAGAATAAACAATAAGGTGGTTTGCGAGGAAGAAAGTCTGAATTTTGTTGTGGGTGACCTTCCCGTGAAAGCTGGATTGTATGCCGAGTTTACGATTACGAATGAGGATTTAGGGGTAGAGTATATCAACCGTTTTAACGTGTCGGTTTATTCCACATATTATTCCGGATGGATGCTCTTGGCGGATAAAGGTAACGTTTCCGAGTTGTCCTATGTTCGGGATGATGGGGGCCTTTATGCGGATATTTATAAAAACGTGAACGGGACGGATTTGGCCGGGGGTGCTTGTGCCTTGATGGAACATTGGTTGCCGACATCAGAAGAGATCGGACAGATTTTCGTGGCTTGTCAGAACGGACCGGAATATTCTGTGGAATTGGATGGAAACACGTTTAGTAAAATGGTCGCCACGAAAGATGAGTTCGTGGGGGATGTACCCAAGGATTTCAAGCCTATGAGAATGAATTGCGTGACGAATTACGATTATCTTATCAGTAATGGTAAATTGTATGTGCGTAATATTCAAGCATCATATGATGCTCTTTATCAGGATGGTCTGTTTCCAAATTTCCCTTATCCGGGTGATTATGAATTAACGAATCTGGGCATTCGGGGAAACCTGCTTTTTAGTAATGATATTATCTGTTTTGATAAGAAAACTTCAAGTTATATGCTGGTGCGAACCGGGGAAATGAAACGATTTGATTACACGAATGATTCGGAAAAGGCATTTATCCCTTACGATATGGGGAAAACGGTGCTGGATGGAGGACCGATCTCGACAGAAACCCCGACGGATGAGTTCCTGACGGTTCTGAAATCGAATTCGGAAAACAAGGCATACGTGCAAAAATTCCGATTCTCTGGATGGGGAGCGAAGACGTATCGGTCGATCTCGGAGGTGGAGTTTCCTGATCCTTCAATCATCAATGAGAATACGAAATTTGCTGTTTGCCAGAATCGTCCTTACGTGTATATTGCATCAGGTAACGTGCTGTATGTTTATAATCACAAGGATAATACGGTAAAGCCATTACGTTCTGATTTTGAGCGGACGATTCGGGATATTGCTGTTTGTCCCACGAATTATGAACGTTTGGGTATTGCTTTGGAGAATGCGGATGACACGTCGAAGAGTGACTTTATGGTACTGGATGTTTCGGTCGTTGGGGATGGAAAAACTCTGGAAGGAATGGAATTTATCGGAAAGTTCGGTCGTGTGGTGGATTTAATTTATAAGATAGGTAATCAGTGGGATACTTATTAATAAATCAGTATTCTCCCGCTTAGCGGGGGAATACTTTAATGTATAGGTGATGAAAGTATGTAAAAATGTATGGCTATTGGTTAGCTTGCTATGCCTGTTTTGTGCATGTAAAGAACGGGAGCATGATCGTTTCACGATTTCTGGGGAGATGAAGGGATTGCCTAAAGGTGTCGTGAAGTTGTACACGAATCCGCCGGGAAATGTTTTATTGGATAGTTGCGAGGTTAAGGATGGAAAGTACTTTTTAGAAGGGAAGATCACGGAGCCTCAGGCCGGTCTATTGTTTTTTGACATGGAACCGCAATACCAGCGATTGGGGGCCTCGATGGTGGCTATATTTATAGAGCCGGAGGATATGAAGGTGTACAGCGAATTGGATGAGGTGAAGAAAACGTTGAAGATTACTTCAGCCCCGATTAATGAAGATATTCACAGGTATAATGTTTATTTGAAGTCTTTACCGGAGAAACAATTGGTTGCAGAGTTTAATGGAAAAATCCAGATGGCTTTTGCCGAGGCTAGGATGGAAGAAGTACGAGAGATGAGTCGAAAGCGAGATTCGTTGCAAATGGTGATTATTGACCGGTTGTTTGCTTTTGGGCCGGGAGTTTCTAAAAGTCCGGCAGCAGCTTATTTGGTGGCTCAATTGTCCGCATCTCTGGATGTTGTGCAAAGAGGGAAGATCGTGGAGAAGTTTGACCCGAGTTTAACTGATTCTTATTATCTGAACGGAATGCAAGAAAGCGTGGAGCGGGAAACGGCTTTACAGCCGGGAAAAGTCTTCCCAGATTTTCAGGTGTTTGATAAAGATGGTAGGAAGTACACCTTGGCTGATTTCCGGGGAAAATATTTATTTGTTGAATTTAGTGCATCCTGGTGTGGCTGGTGTAAAAAAGAGCTCCCTTTTATTCGTAAAGCATATCACGCTTTAAAAGATAAAAATGTTGTTTTTGTAACGATGATGATGGATAATCGGAAAGAGGCTTGGTTACATGAGATCAAAGAGTATAATATCGAATGGTATTGTTTGTCTGATTTGAAAGGGATGAAAAACAGTCCTTTGGCTAAAGCATATAATTTGGGAGGGATTCCAGACTCTTTCGTGGTAGATCCGGAAGGGCGAATCGTGTGTCGGGACTTGAGGGGGGATGAAGTATTGGAGACATTATCTACCTTGTGTAATTAATGGAAAAAATTATGTATAAGATATTAATCGGTTTGTTTTTATCTGTATTGTGCTTGCAGGCAAAATGTCAGATACAATTTGATGAGGGAAGTTTCACGGAGGTTCTGACAAAAGCAAAACAGGAAAAAAAGATGGTGTTTATGGATTGCTACACGAGTTGGTGCGGCCCTTGTAAAATGATGGTGCAGGATGTTTTTAGCCGGGAAGACGGGGGACAATTTATGAATACGCATTTTGTAAATGTTAAATTGGATATGGAAAAAGGGGAGGGGCGGGAATTGGCTAAGAAGTATCAAGTGAAGGTTTACCCGACTTTTTTGATATTGAATGAAGATGGAGAGGTGATTCATAAAATGGTGGGAGGAATGAAAGCAGAGGAATTTTTACAGAATGTGCAAAATGGTATTGGAGAACATTCTTTGTATTCTTATGAGAAGAGATATGTCAACGGGGAGCGTGATCCACAATTCGTGTATAGTTATATAGAGACTTTGGCTAGGGCTTTTATGAAAGAGCGGATGGAAGAGGTGTTGCACGAATATTGGGGGACATTGACCGATCAAGAGAAAAGTGGTAAAGAAAATTGGATGCTCGTGAAACGATTCGTGAAGAATCCGTCGTTACCAGAATACAAGTATCTTCTGGAATATAAAAAGGATTTTGATGCAGCGGTTAGTAAAGATAGTGTGGATCGTAAAATATACGACGATTTGTTCCCGTTGATTGTGAATGATTGTAACGAAATAATTTTTCATGATAAAGTGAATGCAGTTCAACTTTTAGATACATATAAAACGTGTGTTGCTCAATCGGAAATTGTCGGACAGGATTATTTGTTGGATATAGTGGAGTTTACCAGAGCCTTTTTGTCTGGTGATTTGAAGAAAGCATTGAAAATGTATGATAAGAAGTTTTCTCGTTTGGATAATGATGCTCGTTTTGATGTAACTTTACAATTAAATGGAATGTTGATTCGTAAGGGAGATGCAAAAATGTGTAAGCGAGGATTGGAATTGATAGAGAAAACGATGAAAGATTGTGGGTGGTCGGTGGATGATCCTTTGTTTGCAGCCGTGGTTTCCGGATTGAAAGATAAATTTAAAGATAATAAAGATGAATAGATTATTGATTTTGTTGACAGGATGTTTGTTCTGTTTTTCGTGTGCATCCAAAACGGATGGTTTTAAGGTAAAAATGCGCTTGGAAAATGCTCCGGAGTGTGAAATTTTCGTGAGTGAAAGGGTTCCGAATCCTACCCAGTGGTATATAGATACTTTGAAGTTGAAAGATGGCCAAGTGGTTTACACGGGTAAGGTGGATTACCCTCGTTTGGTTTCTTTCGTTGTTAAGAAGAGAGAAGATGATTTTGTGGGTTCTTTCAGTATATTTTTGGATAATAGTGAGGTTGAAGTTCAAGGGGATTTTAATAATTTGAAGAGTCTAACAATTACTGGGAGTAAAACACATGATGAATTTGTTGCCATAGAAAAGAACGGGCAAGAGTTTATGAAAGAGTATGGCAGAATCGGTTACGACCGGAGTAAGGCGTTTAAAGATAACCGGACTTTATATGATTCTTTAGCAGAGCCTTACAAGCAGGCTTATGATAAGGTGGTGGATTACATTCTGAATCTTCCGGGGTATGCACGTAGTGAGGTGGCTCCTTATTTTGTTTCGGAATATATTAGTGCTGATAATCTTCCCTTGATGGAAAAAGCGCTGAATGCTTTCGATGTTTCTTTAGCCGAGAACGCATATATCGCTAATTGCCGGGTAAAATTAGAAAAGGAAAAACGGGTACAACCGGGAGTGATGGCGTATGATTTCACGTTAGAGGATTTGGAGGGTAATACTTACAAATTGTCAGATTATAGGGGAAAATATGTATTGCTGGAGTTTAGTGCATCTTGGTGCGGATGGTGTAAATTGGAGATACCTTTCCTTGAAACAGTTTATAAGAATACGCAAGATAAGAATTTTGTAATGTTTACGATTAATCTGGATGACGAGCGAGGGAAATGGGAGGAAGATGTAAAACATTATAATTTACCGTGGAAGGTTATTTCAGATTTAAAAGCATTTGAAAGTCCCGTGGCGAAGAGTTATAATGTGAGTGGTATTCCGATGATTTATCTGATCGATCCGGAGGGAAAAATAAAGGAGAAAGGATTACGTCGGGAAGAGATGATCGAATATATAAATGCTTTGTTTGAGTAATTTAATAACAGGGGGAAAACGAGATTTGAAAGTTTTCCCCTATGTTATTTTAAGGGAGAAAGAGATGATATAGTTGTTTACAAGATTGTATCGGACTTTGTAATGATTCAATTATTGTGTATTTGAATATTTCGGAGGAATAGTTACTTTTGTAGCACTATGAGTGCTATTATTCAGACCAATAAAGACTTTGAAGTATTCTTCCGGGAGAATTTTCCATCCGTGTACGCTTTCATGAAACGCTACACGGGGGATGATGAATTAGCGGCAGATTTAGCACAAGAGACTTTTATCCGGGTTTATGAACGGCGGGATGAGATTGTTTCTGTTGATTACGGGAAAGCTTTTTTATACACGGTTGCACGTCATTTGTACTGGAATCATTGTAAGCATCAACGGGCGAAGGAAAATTATTTTGCGCAATTGGATGAGAGTAACGTGGACGATTACGATTTCTTGCAGGAGGTTACCCGGCAGGAGACCATGCGAATGTTATATGTTGCTATTGACCAGTTGCCACCACAGACTCGTAACGTGATCCTTTTGAATTTGGAAGGGAAAACGAACCCTGAGGTCGCGGAAGAATTAGGTATTTCCGTGAACACGGTGAAGTGTTTGAAAAAGTCGGCTTACGAGACATTAAGGGGGGCCCTATCCCAAAATTACTTTGTGATTTTGATGTTCCTGTTAGGGGAGTAAATGTTAAATCTTTTCTTTTTTTGAATTTTTTTCTAGTTTGACCTACCCACTTTTCATTTGAAGTAATCTCTATGATAAAATTACAAATGTAAAAGTATGGATTTACTAAAAAAACGTTTGGATATTGCCCGGCTTATTGCCGAAGAGTTGATCGGAACGATTGATGACAAGGATCGGGTCGTGTTGGCCCGTTGGTTGGATGAGGACGAACGACACCGGGGGGAATATGCGAATATTTTAGAATCATTAAAGGCTGGGAACGAGGCTTGGAAGGATCAGGAGCGGGGGAGGCAGTTAATGGAATCCCGATGGGGGACAGTGAAATCTCATACGGTTCGGAAGACTGACCGGTGGATTACGTGGAGTAAGTATGTGGCGGTTATCGTGTTATTTGTGAGCATTGGGATTTTTTGGCTTGTAAATGAAGAAAAGCAGGAGGTGGAGAATGGTACTGTTGCCCAAATTGAACATGGTAGCATGAAAGCGCAGCTTGTACTTGCTAATGGGAAAAAGGTGGATTTGAGGCCAGAAACAAGTTTGCAACTAGAAGAGGTGGGAGGTACTCGAATTTTGACATCAGATAATAGGGTAAAGTATTCGGGGAAGGATTCTTTAGCCGGACAATCGACAGAAGTAAAGTATAATACGTTGATCGTGCCGCGAGGAGGTGAATTTTCGTTGGAATTGGCAGATGGAACTCGGGTGTGGTTGAATGCGGAGTCGAGGTTGCGTTATCCGGTGGCTTTCACGGGTAAGGAGAGAAAAGTTGAGATGGAGGGAGAGGTTTATTTTGAAGTGGCAAAGAATAAGGAAAAACCTTTTATTGTAACCGTGAATGGGGTTGATATTCGGGTCTTGGGAACAAGTTTTAATGTTTCGGCTTATCAAGAAGAGGTGGTGGCCACGTTGGTCGAAGGAAAGGTGCAGTTGAGAACTCTTTATTGACAAGGTAATTATGGATGATAAAGGTAATGAACAGGTTATTTTATCGCCTAACCAGCAAGCAATATGGTCTGATGACGAGTTTAGAGTGAAACAGGTAGATGCCCGTAATTATGTGTTATGGAAAGAGGGGATTTTTTATTTTGAAGATGTTGATTTGGAGACAATTCTGGATGATATGGCCCGCTGGTATAACGTGAATGTTTTTTATATGAACCCAGCGTTGAAAGAGATGAAATTCTCTGTCGAGATTAGACGTTATGGGGATATAAACGAGATCCTGAGAAGAATAGAACAAACTAAACGTGTAAAATTTGAAATAAAAGATAGAACTATAAACGTGTATGAATAAAAAAAGACAGACAGCACCCCCATGCTATCTGTCCGAATACATTCAATATTTAATTCAATGTAAAACTCAAGAACAAAGTTATGAAAAAAAAATGTAATTCTGGTGGTCTTATGAAAATAAGGCTGCGAAAAACATTGTTGGTTATGAAATTTTTGTGCTTTTTTTTCTTGTTGTCTGTTTCGGTATCAGCAGCAAGTTATTCACAGAATGCAAGGTTTACTCTGGCATTGGAAAATGTTGCGTTGACGGATGTTTTTTCGACTATCCGGAAAAGTAGTGAGTTCACGTTTATCTATAATATGGATGACGTGAGGAATATCCGGGTAAAATCAATAAACGTACATGAGGCTACTATCCAAGAGATTCTGGATGAAGTTCTTCGAAACACGGGGTTCGTTTACCAGATTGAAGATTATGTGATCGTGATTCAACCTCAGGAAACGAAAGAAGAAAAGAAATCCCTGCGATTAAAAGGGTGGGTCCGTGATAAGAAAAAAGAACCGCTACCAGGGGTGACGGTAAGAATGGTGGGGGTGAGCTTGGGAACGGCAACCAATGCCCAAGGATGGTTTGCGATAGATTTACCTGTGACGAAAGGGGAGGTAGAGTTTTCTTTCGTGGGATATAAAAAACAGAAAATCGCTTTTACGGAAAAAACGGATACGTTGCAGATCGTGATGGAGGAGGATATGCATCAAGTAGATGAAGTAGTTGTGACGGGAATTTTTAATAAGCCGAAAGAGAGCTTTACGGGGGCTGTGACTGCGATCTCAAAAGAAGATATAAAAATGCATTATTCTCGTAATATCCTTCAGACATTGGCGAATATTGACCCAAGTTTACGTATTATGCAGGATAATAAAAATGGTTCCAACCCGAATGTATTACCAGAAATACAATTGCGAGGAGCTTCTTCTATATTAGATATTACAGATTTAGAAAATCAAACGTCTCGTCCTGAATATAATCGTCCGTTGTTTATCATGGATGGTTTTGAGGTTGATATGGAACGGGTTATGGACCTAAATGAAAATGAAATAGAAAGTATCACGGTATTGAAAGATGCGGGAGCGACTTCTCTTTATGGTTCCCGAGGAGCTAATGGCGTGATCGTGATTACAACGATGAATTTTCATCCGGGGAAATTGAAAATAATGTACGAGGGACGTGTCAATGTACAAATTCCAGACTTAAATACATACGATAATTTGATGACGGCAAAAGAGAAGTTTGAAACAGAGAAAATGTATGGGGTATGGGATAAAGCGAATATGGGTTTTTTACTTCCTAATGGTAAAACTCGTCAAGAGGCACACGATGAGATAGAGGCTGCAATTGCTCGTGGAGCGAATTATGATTGGATAAAATTGCCAACTCGGACAGGTGTTGGACAAACTCATATTTTAAGATTTATGGGTGGTGAGGATGCTTGGACTTATGGTGTTGATTTGTCGTACCAGTCTACGATTGGTGTTATGAAGGGGTCCGAACGTATAAATTTTAATGGTACGATGAATTTAGGGTATCGTAAAAACAAGTGGAATATCCGAGAATCTTTGTCTGTTGGTGTGAATAATAATCAAGATTCTCCTTATGGAGATTTTTCGAATTATGTGGGAATGAATCGTTATTGGGTGCCATACGACGAGGAGGGGAAGCCGATTGATTATTTTTATCATCCACTTTTGACTTATGGTGGCATGGATAATCCTGTGTATGATAAAGAGGTCGGTGTATGGAATAAGACCAAATATCTAAATATCCGTAGTAATACTCAAGTGCGTTATGATATTGTTCCTAACCTGCAAGCTGCGGTGACTTTTGGGATAAATCGTAAAGCTACTACCATGGATACGTTTTATCCACCAAGTCATAAAAACTTTGCTACAATAACAAATTTGGAACAGAAAGGATCATATGCAAGGGGTGAAAGAGAAGAGACAGAATGGCAATTACGAGGAACATTAAACTATGCGAAAACTTTTAAGGAAAAACATATGCTAACAGTGGGAGCAAGTGCAGAGATTTCCGAATCGACAAGTGACTTTGTACACTGGACTGCAACCGGTTTTGTTGCTGATAATGTGGATCATCCAGGTATGTCATTAGGGTATCCGGCAACAGGTGGAACGAGTGGAGATAAAAGTAAAACTCGTCGGGTTTCAATGAGTATGTCTGCCAACTACTACTATGATCAACGTTATTTTATAGATGCTTCTATTACTTATAATGGTGCTTCTTCTTTTGGTGAGAATAGTCGTTTTTCACCTTATTACTCTTTTGGTGGAGGATGGTTGATGAGTAATGAATCGTTTATTCAAAATAATCTTCCGTTTATTAATAACTTTCGCTTACGCTATTCTGTCGGAATTACGGGGAATATGACTTTTTCTCCAGAAGTTGCCATGGAAGTGTTTAATCGTAATTCGGCATATGTTTATTTAGGTGGCATTTGTTGGACGATGGGGTCTTTTGCAAATCCTAATTTGAAACAGCAAAATACGTTACAGCATAATGTTGGCTTTGATCTTAGCTTATTTAATAATCGGACGACTATAATATTTAATTATTATAATAAACTGACAAATAATACATTGACTGATATGAATTTGTCGATTTCACATGGATTTGATCGGGTGAAGGGAAATATAGGAGAAATTCGAAATGAAGGATATGAATTGTATGTTAGTGTTGAGGCATATCGTAATATGGATAAAGAAATAAAGTGGCTTTTCAATGCTAATTTCAGTCGGAATAAAAATACTGTTGTGAAGTTGTCAGAAGGTTTTAAGAGATTAGCTTCAAGGAAATTTACAGAGATGGGGCAAGGGACTGAATATATAAAATATCAAGAGGGGCGTTCTTTGGATGCACTTTATGGACTACGAACGGTGGGAGTAGATCCTATGTCTGGTCAACGGGTATTTTTGAAAGCTGACGGGGTAACAACAACTTTAGAGCAAAATGCAGAAGATTTGGTATATTTAGGGGAATCTCAACCGAAGATAAATGGAACGTTAAGTACAACATTCGCTTGGAGAGGTTTTAGTATGACAATTGGATTTGGTGTGAAATGGGGAGGTAAGCAGATAAATACAACAGAATTGAACAAGGGAGAGAATATTTTCTTAAGCAAAAATCTTGATCGCCGAGTTTTAAAGTATGGTTGGACTAAACCGGGAGACCAAGCGCGTTATAGAAATCAGTATGGTAGTGATTATAAAGAAAATACATATACTTGCGATGCATTTGTCCAAAAAGACAATGTGTTCCGTTGTAATGATATTAATCTGCGGTATCAGTTTGGACAAGGCTGGTTGAAGAGATATATTGGGTTCGAAAGTTTATCCCTTTCGGCAAGTTTGTCTGATATATTTTATTTCTCAACCATCGAACGAGAGCGGGGAACTGCATATCCATTTTCGATAAATCCTAATTTTTCAATTTCGTGTACATTTTAAATTTCTAACGTATGAAGAGAAAAATATATATGATTGGTCTGTGGAGCGTACTTTTGTGTTGTGGATGTTCTGATTGGTTGACAATACAACCGGAAACATCTGTAACCGCAGAGACTTTATTTAAAACAGATGTTGGGGTAACTCAAGGATTGAATGGGGCATACTATATTGGAAAGGATGTTTACGGGCCAGTGGGGAGATTTGGTGGAGGAGGAAATTATACTTTTGTTGAAGTGTTGGCAAATACGTATTTGGTTTTTGCTGGTAGTAGCAATTATTTGTATGCAAATCATCTTTGGGAGCAGATGAATACTCAGGATGAAGTTAATGTTGAGATTTTTAGACTGCCTTATAATGTAATAGCTAATCTTAATTCTTTAATTAACGAAATGGTGAAGAATCAAGATGGAATTACCCCCAGCGTATATAATATCGTTAGAGGAGAAGCTCTAGCTTATAGGGCATGTTGCCATTTGGATTTATTGCGTCTTTATGGTCCAGTACCCTCTGCAGCTGATGTAAGTAAGACTTATCTGCCTTATGTGCGAATAAATGATGTCGATAATTATGAATATCATACATTTAACCAGTATATGGATTATCTACAAGCAGACTTGGATAGCGCTGAAATGTTTTTAGCAAAATCTGATCCTGTATTATCTGTATCTTTTGAGTCAACTAATTCCACGTCGATCACTTGGCCTTATCGTAAAAGTCGTATGAATTATTATGGTGTATTGGCATTACAAGCACGAGCCGCCCTATGGAGAGGGGATAAAGACAAAGCTTTACGTTATGCCCGATTGGTTAAAGAGGCGTTAAATGAAGATGGTACTTCGAAATTTACATTTACTACTTTCGATGATGATGTTTCTGATTATACACGTACGGATTTGTCTCATTACTCGGAACATATTTGTGGGATAAAAAATGAAACCTTTGATGCCTTGTCAATTAGTTCTCCTTGGAGGGGAGAGTCTTTGTACAACACAGAGGCTTATTTAAAAGAATTGTATGGTGAAGATTATGCGACTGATTTGAGATATGTACATTTCTGGAAAACGAATGGAGGTTGGAGTTGGGATGCCGATAAGGGAGAATATGTTTGGGTTGCGACTTCAATTACAATTCACAGATATGATGATTTTAGACCTTCGTTATCGTCTCCTCATAATTTCCCAATAGTACGTTTACCGGAGATGTATTTCATTATAATGGAATGTGGAACGTTAGCAGAAGCCAATAGTGTTTATGAGGAATATTGTAGGGCAAGAGGTATTGATTATGTTCCATTAGCAGAATCTAATCGTCAAGAGAGAATAATGTTAGAAAGTATTCGGGAGTATGCAGGAGAGGGACAAAACTTTTTTACTTATAAACGAAATAATGTGAGACGTATGGTTGGTGCAACAACAGATTGTTCCGAAGAACAATATATTGTACCTATCCCAGATAAAGAGTTTAATGATGTAAAATAATTCTTGATTATGAATAAGTTATTGGTAATTATAGTATGTTGTGTGAGTCTATTCAGTGCTTGTACGGAAGAGAAACCAGGTTTTTATAAAGGGAAAGATGGTGTTTGTTTTTATTGGGCTGGGAGTATGTACGACTCAACACCTTACCCTGATTCTTATGCGGAAGGACTTTTGTCGTCGGGAAAATTAAGGGATACTCTTTATTTTAAGCTATGGGTAATGGGAAATATTAGTACCCATGATCGTCGTCTCGTTTTAAAACAAAGTGTACTTTCCTCAACGGATAGTAGTTCTTATGCAAATAAGAATGTGGCCGTGGCAGGGGTAAATTATGTTGCATTTGATGATCCGGAAATGGAAAAATTTTTGATTATTCCACCTGATTCCTCTTATGTTTATATTCCTGTTATCATGACATATGATCCTACAATTGCTGGAACAAGGCAAGATTTTCGCTTACATTTTGAAATTGTACCGACTGATGAACTCCCGATTATGGATTCGAGATTTTATCGGGCAACGGTGACATTTTCTCAGCGAGAATATTAATTGACTTGATTTTATAGGATAATGGTAAAAGAGTTGTTTTTTGTAATAGATTGATGAAGTATGAAAAAATTCATATCGTTGTATGTTTGTATGTTTTTGATAATACCAGTATTTGCTCAAACAAATTTTCAAAATTTAAGTTTGGAGAAAGCGTTGGAAAAGGCTAGTGATGAGAATAAATTGGTATTTGTGGATTGTTACACTTCGTGGTGTGGGCCGTGTAAAATCATGGCGAAAGAGGTTCTACCCTTGAAGGAAGTGGGGGATTTTTTGAACGAGCGTTTTGTGTGCGTGAAATATGACATGGAGCAGGGAAAAGGACCGGAAATTGCGAAAAAATACAATGTGGAAGCTTATCCTACGTTTTTGTTATTGAATGTGGATGGTAGCTTGGTTAATACTATTGTGGGGATGACTTCAACGGGAAATGAATTTGTTTATAAGGTGAAGTTGGCCTTGGGGGATATTTCTACCGTAAAGATGGATTCTTTATATGCAGCGGGGAATCGGATGACTCGTTTTGTGCTATCTTATTTGAAAGCGCTAGAGGCAACGAAACAGTATGAGAAGGCAAAAGCGGTTACTACTGATTTGATGAAGAGTTTAGGTGATGGTCAGAAATCGTATATCACCTATTGGTTCTTGTACGAGAATCCGGAAATATCACCTGTGGGTTCGGAGAATATAAATTATTTGTTGAGTCATGTGGATAATTTCCGTAAAAGTGTGGGTGTTGAGCCTGTGAATGCGAAGTTAGCTGCAATGTTTGAAACTCAGTTGGAAGATATGATTCGTGGGAGAAATAAGGAGACTGATGTTGCAGAGGTGGAAGTAATCGAGAAGAACATGAAGGCTTGTAATCTGCCGGATAAGGATTATTTGTATGATTATGTAGCTTTGTTGAAGGGGATGTTCTTGGCAGATACGGACATGGCTTTTGCGGCCATTATGAAGATTTACCCTATGATGAAAGAGGAAAAGTTGAGTTATTTGTATTTTCGCCCGATCACTTTCTTGAAAGAGAAATGGAATGAGCAGCAGAAGAAGGATTTGGTTGCGCTGTCGTTGTCGTTGTCGCCTAAGGTAGAGAAAGTCGTGTTGCAAGACGGGTTGAAGTACTTTGCCAGGGAGATTGAAAAGTATTAATTTATTGAAAATAACAGCTTGTCAAAATATTTTTGACAAGCTGTTAAGTTTATAAGTACTGTTATGAATAAATTATTTTTGCATTTTTGTTGTGTTTACCTTTGTTTGGATGGACGATGAATGAGGGGGATACGAAAGTTTTGAAAAAAGGAGATATGTGTCCGAGATTTGTATTCAAGGATGTCAATGGAAAAGAGGTTTCGTTGGCTCAGTATTTAGTTTGTTTATAAAATTAATGGGTATGAAATTTGTTTATATACAAGTATTTGTTTTACTATGTTTTGTCGTATGGAGTTGCCAAGGAGTGAAGGGGAAATATACTTTGACCGTGATGATGGAAACTAATCCGCAAAATAAATTGTTCGTGTTTTATAAAGATGGGAGTGATAGCATTCGGGTGGATTCGGCGATTTATATGAATGGGAAATTTGAATTGAAGGGACGGATACCTTACCCACAACGGGCATTGGTGCGTATGGATCAAAAGAATCCAACTTTCTTTGAGGATGCAGTTCGGTTCACGGATGATGCTATGTTTGTATTTCTTGAAGAGGGAGATATACAAGTGTCGGCTGAAAAGACGTTGAGAGGGGCTAGAGTAAGCGGAACGCTATCAAATGTTGATTTACAGGTATATACGGATAGTATCAGCTTTTATCGAGATTGGTTGGATGGATACCGAAAAAGATATGGTGAAGCGTACCGTAATCGTGATGACGTGGCTTTTATCAGTTTAAATAGGGAGAATACTTTGATGGAAGGCAGGCTATACGAGGTGGAAAAGCGTTTTTTTGACCAGCATCTGGGATCACTTGTTGCCTTAGATTGGTTGGGAAGAACGTATAATATAGCCCGAGAAAAGTCAAAGATTATTCCCTTGTTTGAAATGTT
>ENA-OPRW01001554-OPRW01001554.1-human-gut-metagenome-genome-assembly--contig:-NODE-1554-length-15325-cov-6.837590_pt1 | contig 15325 bp, 7 predicted proteins | sample MGYA00241898_ERZ501890 | MGnify/ENA primary metagenome ERZ501890 (study PRJEB25962, sample SAMEA2042216) | human gut metagenome | biome: human gut; feature: human-associated habitat; material: faeces... | reverse complement strand
CTACAGGGACTGAAAGAGAAAAGTTTCCATCAATATCGGTGATAGTACCATTGGAAGTACCCCTCACCACTACACTCGCACCGATAATCGGTTCTTCGGAATTCGCTGCCGTTACCTGTCCGGTAACTGTCTTATTCTGTGCCGACAGCTGGCAGCAGCAAAATAAAATCAAAATCAAATAGATAAGCCTGATTTTTTCCATGTATCAGAATTTTAAATTAGTATTAGAGTTCACTTTTAAGGATAAATCAATCCGTTCGTCCAAAGAGATTATTTCTCCTTATCCGGAACAATGGCAAAAGTAGGGGGATATATATAGGTGGGATATTAAAAAACGCTGCAAAAAATACCATTTTTGCAGCATTAGATCACATCTGAGGCCTATTTTCCGCAGATGTTTCATTTTTGTGCATCATTTGTTATAGTGCACCCGGAGGGTCACGAAGGCATGTCTATCTTTTCTTTGTCTGCCTGACTTTGTTTCTCGAAATCTTTAGGTGTCATGCCGAACTGTTTCAGGAAAAGTTTGCTGAAATAGGACGGTGAATTGATACCTACCATAAAGCAAATATCCCCGATCAGATACTTACCTTCATGAATCAGTTCGGCAGCCTTCCTCAACCGGATTAAACGGATGAAGTCCACAGGAGACAGATTGGAAAGCATCTTTATTTTCCGCAGCAGACTGGAACGGCTCATGCCCAGAATCTCGGCAAGATGTTCCACATTGAGATTGGTATCTATGATATTCTCCTCAATGGTGCGGATTACTTTATTCATAAATTCCTCATCCACCTTATTCATCTGCATCTTATTCGTCGGGAAGAATGGACGCTTGGAGAATGCTTCGCGTTCTTTCTGACGGTTATACAGCAAGGATACGATCTGTGTTTTGAGATAGTTGAAAGAGAACGGTTTCTCTACGTATGCTTCCGCACCTATCTTCAAGCCGTTGATCTTACTATCAATATCATTCTTGGCTGTCAGGAAGATAACAGGAATATGGCTCAAGTCCATATCCGACTTTATCTCTTTACACAATTCCCATCCGTTCATGACGGGCATCATGATGTCACTGATGACCAGATCGATCCGCCTGTTTCTTAAAACTTCGAGCGCTTCCTGCCCATTTGTAGCCGTTTCCACCGTGAATACTTCCCGCAGACGTTCGGACATAAATTCCAGCATGGTCTCATTGTCTTCCACCAACAACAGGACATAGCTTTTCATTTCCGTCTCTACAGGGACTCCTTCGTCCAAAGTATCGATTTCAGCCGTTATCTCTTCCAACTTTGGCAGCGGTATCGAAATTTCTCCGGTCAAAGGAATCGACAGTACAAATGAATTATCTCTGTGTTCCAAATCCAGATACAGCTTACCTTTATGGAGAGATGCCAGTGAACGTGCCAACGGAAGACCGATGCCGACTCCAAAGGAAGTGGAGTCTTTTTTTGCTGCCTGGTAGAACGGCTCAAATATCTGCTGGCTGATCTCTGTCGGTATCTTTTCACCATCACTGGTCACCCGTACAAGGAATGCATCCGCAGTTTTCCGCAACTCTACGCAAATGGATCGCCGGGCATATTTCAGGGCGTTATTCAAGAGGTTACTCAATATCTTCGTGATGGCTTCCTTATCAACGACCGCTTCAATCGGTTCTTCCGGAATATCAAGAGTCAGCTCTTTATTCTTCTTGGATATAGTGGGCTCGAAACGTGCAACCGTTTCACGCAGCAGTGCCGTGATATCCACATATTCCAAAGTCATCTCGAATTTATGGGCACCTATCTTTTGAAAGTCAAGAAGCTGCCCCGTCAATGCCAGCAACCGGTTGGTGTTTTGTGTAATCACCGACAGGTTCTTCTGAATCTTCGGATCTGCAATATTCATCTCTTGCAGTGTTTCCAACGGGCCGTTGATTAAAGTAAGCGGCGTGCGCACCTCATGGGCAATCTCCGTAAAAAAATTGACCTTAGACTCATACAGTTCCTTTTCTTTCTCTATCTCGAATAGTTTCTGACGTTCTTCCATCTCCTTCTCTTTCCGGTGCTTATACCAAAAGAACCAGGATACCACTATGCAAACGAGCCAGATAAAATAAAAGACATATGCCCAGGGGGAGAACCACCAGGGAGGTAATATTTCAATGAACAATGATCGTTCCACAAATTGCCCGTCATCATTGCTTGTAGCTTTCACCTTAAATGTATATTGTCCCGGAGGCAGTTTCGCATACGATATATTCTGATTTGTAGCCGCCTTAATCCATCCTTTATCGATCGGGTCCATCCGGTAGTAATATTGATTTGCCTCAGCGGTGGAATAGCTAAGAAGCGCCACATCAAAACTAAGATTCGACTCATCATAGTTCAATACAATACGGTCGGTATGCGTGATACATTCCTTCAAAGGAGAGTTGGCAGTGTGCACTGTCACCTCCTTATTATATATACTGAATTTGGAGATGTAAATGGGCGGAACAAAATCATCCATCTTCGCTTCCCGTGGATCAAAAGCCACCAGTCCGTCGATTCCTCCAAAGTAGAACTTGCCATTACGTGCCTTCAGAGCCGATTTATAATTAAACTGATTACCCAACAGTCCGTCTTTCGTTGTAAAAACGCGTATATCATTCTTATCGGGATTGAAACGAACCAGTCCGCGATTCGTTCCAAACCATAGGTTCCCCTCTTCATCCTCCAGTATTTTGTACGCCACATCGTCGGGTAACCCTTCCTTGATAGAATAAGTGACAAAGTTATCTTTCTCGTCATTATAATAACAGATTCCACCACGATCGGTAGAGAACCAGACACGTCCCTTGCTGTCCTGCACAACAGAACTGACAGAGTTCGAGCTAAGTCCGTCCGGTTCATCTTCCCGGCTCTCATATTTCTTATAGGTATGGGTTCCAGGGGTATATCGCCACACACCGCTTCCCATAGTAGCAATCCAAATAGAACCGTCTTTCGCCTCACACAAATCAAATATCCAGTTATACCCGGTTTCTTTGACATTCTGAAAATTAAATGAACCGGGCTCGGCGACATAAAGCCCCCAGCCTGTCCCCAACCATTTCCGTCCTTCCTTATCTATATGGAAAACATATACACTTCCTTCTCCGATTTTCAGTTCCGACGGAGTATAATGCCTGATAGCATATCCCGGTATCCGGATAACGTCAAGCCCGGCCTTAAAAAGACCACAATATATCTGATCCTGAAAAGGTACTACCGCCAGAGTCACCGGATGATTCTCAGAGTTGTTATCCCTTATCTGCTTTATTTCCCCATTCTCCACATTCAGTACACTGATTCCCGCATCCTCCGTACCGATCCAGATATTGCCTTTCGCATCTTCTGCCAGTTCCCGGATACGTTTGGTATTGAGTGAATTTCCGGAGCTTCCAGGTACGAACTTATCAAATTGCAGATTCCGGTTCGGCAGATAGTTTACCCCACCGAACAAAGTTCCTATCCATATCCCGCCTTCGCTATCCTGACACATTGAATAAATCATCTTATCCGACAGGCTGAACGAACGCATGAGGTCTTCCTTCAACGAGACGACTTCGTTCTTCTTTTCATCAATGACGTATAGTCCATTGAAGGTTCCCAGCCAAATTTTACCTTTCATATAGGCTACCGTCGTATAGAATGTATTATCAGCTCCTGCTACTTTTATATCTTCCAAAACATGGGATTTCGTATTATATTTCATCAATTCCCCATCGTTGGCAGCCATTATCAGCCAGTCACCATGCTCGCAGATCGAATTGATATTCTTCCCAACCAACGGACGACCGTCCCTATCCTCGGAGAATTGCTCAAACGAATCTTTCTGAGGATTGTAGCGACACAAGCCTAATCCCCAAAAACCAATCCATACTTCGCCATTATCGCGAACACAAATACAATTCGGCGATTCCTGCTTGAATTGTCTTCTATTACTGATCTCATAAAAATATAACTCGGTGTCTTTGTAGCGGAATATCCCCTGATCGGGGATTATTACCCAAATATTACCTTCGGTATCACCTACAATAGCCGATACCCAGTTATCCATCGCTTTACCTTCTTTACTCGTTTGATTGATATGCGTAAATACGTCCGAAGCCGGATGATACAAATAGACACCCCTATCTGTACCGACCCACAGATTACGGTTGGAGTCTTCATATAAAGCGGAAATGTTATTATTGCCTTTTTTCAGCTGATGGTCTTCACAATTCATTCGTAAAATGGAAGTACCATCAAAACGGTTGAGCCCGTTCTTCGTCCCGAACCACATAAAGCCGTAGCTGTCCTGAATAATCGCCTTCACGTTACTGGACGAAAGACCATTATCACCGTTGATATGCGTAAAATAATAACTGGAATTCTCTTCTCCGCTTACCCTTTGCAGAAATAAAGTAACCAATGCCAATAGAATATACACCGTGTTTTTCATGACTATATTTTATTTCAGACGCAAAGATAAGGTAAATCACGAGAAAGCACCTCTCCCCCACTGGAAAAAGATGCTTTCAGATTAAGCAATAGCGACCATCTTCACAGATGACTATTTTCGAGGCACTCCATTACAGAGTTATGCCCCATGAGATTTATAGATGCTCAGGCATCCTTTAACTAATTACAAAATGTTTTATATGTGTGCTCTTTTTTATTTCATCTCATCCATACTTTCGATTTACTTAATGACCGTTATCACTGCACGGCTTACTCTCGGGTCATCATAGAACATATTGTCCACACCACCTTCATAAGTTATTTTCAGTTGCGATGCCGGTACTCCGAACTCATTAACCAGACAGTTGTAGACTGCTTCTGCACGAGATTTGCTCAAAAACTGGTTAAACTCCTTGGTCCCTGTACCCTTATCGGCATAACCGATAATTGTATAGACAGCATTCTTGTTTTCCTTCATTATCTTAGCCTGAAATCCGATATTTACACGAGCTTCATTACTAAGAGCATATCTTGATATCTGGAAAGTGACCAGATAAGGAGCAGAGAGGATATTCGTTTCCACCACTCTTTCCGTGACTTTATTGGAGGTTTCTACCAACTCGTTTTTCAGACGATTGTTCTCGTCATTCATCGCTTTCAACTGTTCGCGCATCAGGCGTAGTTCTTCATCACTAAAGGTAATTGTCTTTACGGTGCTGCGCCCCCATGTACGTCGTGGGAATTTATAAGTAACTCCTACTGTTACAGACAATAATCCTTCTTCTTTACGCCCACCACGTTCACCGTCAAATTCATCTTTTGTTGCAGTACCACGCACATCCAGATTCAAGTCGAACGCAGAGCTCAGACGGAACGAGTTGATCAAACCTATACTGGCATTAAAGTTACGCGCACGCGGGGTTTCCCACGTGAGTATCCAGCCTAAACCAACATAGGGAGTTACAGACCAAAAACGCTTTTCATTATAACCACAAAGCAGATTCGATGCATTGAACAGTACGTCTCCATGAATATTCATAAAGTCGAATTTCTGTTCATCCAGCCATTGTGAAGCATCGTACACTTTTCCGGTAGAGTGACTACCGTTCTGTGTAGCACCTTTGATAGTAAGTCCGCTATACATAAAGCGTACACCGATGCCGGGTGTAAACCACTTTCCAAAACCGATATCCAATGCTGGACTCAGACGGTCACCAAATTTCATCTGCATATTATGGTCACCGAAAAAGATCAAGGCATGTATCCTCCATCTTAATGTTCTATTTTTCGAACTACATTTAACATGTATTTCTCTAAAACCAATAGATTGGAAAATTAAAATACGAATATCAAAACTGCTACGATATATGTATCCAAAATCAAAACTGCTCAGATTTAATTCCTCTTTTTTCGAAAAAAGAGAGATTCGAGTGAATTAAACAGGCACCCAGTTATATACCCTATAGCAGTTCCAATATTTTGTTTACTTAGATTACCACACAGTATGTCTGCGATAATTACCAACAACAATCATTATCAAAGAAAGACAATTGTAGTTATATAAAAAATAGCAACAAGTTTATATATACCAGCCTATACGTTTATAATAAATTCCATGATCGTTTATAATAAACGTCCCCAAATGAAATTCACAATAAAATCATTAAGTTTTTAAGACAAAAAAGGCTGCAAACTTCATAAAGTCTGCAGCCTTCAGCCTATATCTGATACTCTATCATCTGATGTATCTCAGGAAGATAGTCCATACTTGTTGCTATATTATACCATTCAGGAATATGATTTTACTTTTTTCTTTCATCTGTTTTTTTATAGGTTTATACTATTGATCTACAAATATACAACATTTAAAAGCGTTTGTCAAGTACCTGCTGCATTTTCAAGTATTCAAGCGATTATTTCATGACTCTCGGTTCAATGACCTCTCCGCTAATAGAAACCACTCCCTGATCTGAGATAGCGAAATCCTTGAAATAGGAAGTACGCGGATGTATTTTCTCTTTGCTCCAGTGGGCATGGAAAATGTATTTCCAGCTGCCATCTTTGCATTGAAAAGGCGCGCCATGCCCCGTACCGACCAATCTCATGCCCTCAACTCCTTGCAGAAGCGGATTCTTGCTATACTTAATCCATGGTCCCATTGGTGACTTGGAAGTGGCATAGCCCACTCCATAGCCCTTATTCTGATAATGGTTGGCAGAATAGATCAGATAATATGTTCCATTCTTCTTGAGGACTGAAGGTCCTTCTGCTACTTTAGCCTGCAAAAGTTCCCACGGTGCTTCCGCTTTCACACATTGAGATAATGTCTCCGTTTTAATCTTCATCAAATCATCGGTCATCCGAGCTACCCAAATAACATTTCCATCGGTAAACCGCACAAAATAAAGATAGGGAGTACCATCGTCATCTATAAAGAGAGAAGTATCAATGCTTTTCTCCTCCCAAATAGGTTGTTTCACTTCCTGCCGGAACGGGCCTACAGGGGAGTCGGAAGTAGCCACACAGATATGTTCTTCTACCGAATAAAACATATAAAATTTCTTTTTCGATTCGATATAGTAAACCTCCGGTGCCCAAAAGCCCCACTTCCCGTATGAATCGGCTGCCGACAACGCTTGTCCCTCCCGTTTCCAGTTCTTCAAATCGTCCGAAGAAAAACAGGCGAAACCTTCACCTTTCGTTGTACCGCCAGTACCATAAGCATAATACTTGTTATTATAAAGCATTACATACGGATCAGCGATGGGCAGGCAATCCGACTCGACACTCACTTCTTTTCCCAGAGCATTCTTTCCTTCTTTCCCCATTGCACAACTTTTTCCGCTGCAAACCAACAGGATGCAAAGAAGCAAAAGAGCATTCATCCCTTTCTTTACCATAGACAGACTTTTTAAGTTTATAATTGCAGACAAAGTTACTTATTTTTTCGGGCAAAACAGTTATGCTCTGCACCCGAACCGTCAATAATGACACAGGGCGGGCTAAAAAAGTTTTTTAGTCCACCCCATACCAACAATCAGATAAATATCATGAGTAAATGGAACCGGTTATTTCAGAGCATCACAAATCTCCTTATTCATCTTCCTCAATGTTTTCTCATCCAGCTTGATAACCTTACGGTCATAAGTCAATAATCCGTTTACTTCTACTTCCACATCCGTAGTCTGCGTATAGACAGCAGCCGAGAATCCACGGGGAATCAGTTCTTTCAATACATTGGCATATTCCATGTATTTATCGGTTGCCTCCTTAGAAGTATTAAACTGAACATATCCCCAGTTACGATCCGGTTCCCAGAGATGCTCTTTCAATACCAGACCGATACCACCATATTCTCCGAGCACTGTAGCACGCTGAGCATCATACAGAAACATTTCCGGACCCGGATAATGGTGCAAGTCAAGCATATCACCACAAGTATAATGATTACCTCCACTGGCAGGATTCACCAGGCGTGAAGGGTCATATTGTTTGGTCCATTCTGCAATCTCAGGAGTCTTGAACTGCCCCCAGGCTTCATTAAACGGCACCCATGTACCGATGCAAGGATAAGAATAAAGACAATCGATGATTTCTTTCCATTCTTTGCGATAGGTTGCTTCTGATTCTGCAGAACGTTTCTTCTCCGTTCCTGTAAAATACTCGCGCATCTGCCATTCCGGATTCTTATCTCCGCTCGGCATATCCTGCCATACAATAATTCCCAGACGGTCGCAATGCGTATACCAACGAGCCGGTTCCACCTTGATATGTTTACGGATCATGTTATAGCCAAAGTCTTTCGTCTTTTGAATATCATATACCAATGCCTCATCACAAGGAGCCGTATACAGCCCATCGGGCCACCAGCCTTGATCTAAAGGACCGAACTGGAACTGGTCCTTATTATTCAACTGCAAGCGCACAATGCCGTTCTTGTCTCTCTTGGTAGAGAATTTACGCATGGCAGCATAACTCTTGACCTTATCCACCAGCTTATTGCCTTCGAACAGGCTGATCTCCAGATCATACAAAGAAGGGGACTCCGGTGACCATAACTTCACATCAGCCGGCATGGCTATTTCAACAGGAATACCATTAATGGAAACTCCTTTAGCCACCAGTTCCTTTCCATCGAACACCTTCACTTCTATTTTGTCCGATAGCTTCTTCTCATCAGTAGCAACTTCTACTGTCAGTTTATTCAGATCGATATCAGGAGTTATTTTGATGTTCGTGATAGACTGTGCAGGCACAGGTTCCAGCCATACTGTCTGCCATATTCCACTAACCGGCGTATACCAGATACCGGAGGGCTTATTCACTTGTTTTCCTCTAGGCTGAGTACCATTATCCGTCGGGTCCCAAACCTTTACTACCAGTTCATTCTCTCCATTCTTCAAGGCAGGAGTGATATCGAATGAGAAAGGAGTAAAGCCACCAGTATGCTGTCCTATTTTAATTTGATTTACCCAAATATCTGTTTTCCAGTCAACAGCTCCAAAATGCAGCAATACACGTTCGCCTTTCCATTTTGACGGCACAGAGAATTTGCGTTGGTACCACAAGTCATTCTCCTTTCCGAGTCTTTTTCCTACACCGGACAAGCTGGATTCTATCGCAAAAGGAACCAGGATCTGTCCCTCATATTTTTGAGGAGCCGCCTGCCCTACCGGAGTTATGGCGTAATTCCACAACCCATTCAGGTTCACCCAGTTCGGACGTTCCATAATCGGACGGGGATACTCGGGCAACACATTCTCAACGTCTATTTTGGTAGCCCATTCTGTTTTAATCCGTTCTCCTGCCGGTTTCCACTGAGCAGGCAGATACGAACAATTAAAAAACACGACTAATAAGATAATAAATTGTTTCATCATGATATAATTTAAAAGGTTTCTGCAGGACACAACCTGTACTGTTTTATTTCTTCAGGAAAGTCTCCGCACGTCCGGGAGTATAAAGTTCCCACAAGGAAGCAACCGTCCATCCGGGAGCAAAAATATCATTGTAATATCCTTTTCCATTCTTTCCATAATCCCAGTTGGTGTGCTGAACCACTTCCGGATAATAACCGACCTTGGCAATGCCGCACATATGGCCCTCATGAGGCAGCAACTGACGCATGGAGGTCGAGATCACCTCTGCAAAATCAGACAAGCGGTTCTCTTTGTATTCTTTGGACAACCAACGAAGCACGTCAGCAAATTCAAAAACAAAGACATCGATATGATTATTTTCCACTGACACATTTCCCCAACCGCGGGTTTTCATGCCAATGTCGCCCAACATCTGTCCCGGAGCAAACGGAACGTCCCACAGATAATACCATGACAGGGCAAAGTAGGCGGACTTCTTTGTCAGGTCAGCATAATGCTTATGTTCTTCACCTTTCGTAATCAGTGAAAGATAATACGTAGCAGTAGCAGCATACAGCGATGCTTCTTTGTCCTCGCAGTTCGCATCAAGTGTGGAAGAGAAATAGTCTGCTTTGGAGATCAGTTCCTTCTCAAGATATTCGGCTGTCTTCCTGGCGCTGGCAAGATATCGTTTATCCTTGAAGTATTTATATCCCAGCACCAATGGCAATGTTGCTGAAGGAGTACTGCCTCCGCTCCTATCTACAATCGTAAAGTCATCACGGAATTTTCTAGGGAAGCTGCCGTCAGCGTTCTGAAGTTTCAAGAACATATCAAACATCTGTTTGATCCGCAGTTCCCATTCCGGGTGCTTGCGTCCCTGTTCCTTTTCGTATGCCAGGAAATGAAGCATCGCATAAATTCCTTCAGACTGACGTCGAATGCTATGTACCGGTTCTTCAAACCCACGGTTTAAATTGACAAATTCCTTAAAGAAACCCGCTGGTGTAAAACCATTCTTCAGATAACTGTCAAAGATCTTGAGACTATTTTCCTTCAGTTCTTCACGGTTAGTTTCCCAACCATATTCCCAAGCATTGAACGAATTCAAAAGCACACGCCCCACGAAACCGATTTCCGCCTCACCGTTACTCTTACAATCGTCTGTCCGCAGGCCGACGCCCGAATTATAAGTCAATTCCGGTCTGCTTACCAGGCTATTCACAAAGTAATTGCTGAGCGTCTGCTTCATATCAGAAATGGAGTAAGGAGTGTCAACTGGTTTCGGAGCATAAGTATCATAAGAATATTCCCAGGCATGACGTACAAAATCAGAAAAGTCATCCGCACTGTTTTCCGAGATTTCCCAAGTTAACATGATGTTTTCCCCTTTCTTCAGCAGTTGGAAAGCTTTTACTTTAGGAGCCAATGTCAGTTTACGGATATAGCTTCTGGGAGCTTCCTCATAGGGGAAACCGAAAGAAAGCGCAGCCACTCCATTCTGGTTCTCAAAACCCGTAAAGCCCAAGGATGTTTTTCCGGAAAGAATCACTTCACCTTCCTTATGTGTAGTCAAAGCGTCGGTCGTAAACTTATCCAATCGGTTTACCGTCATATATCGCTTGTCCTTCTCATTATAGATTCCCGTCAATGGAGCACTCAATCTATCCTCACGGACTACCCAGCTATCGGATGTATGGAATGAAGGAGCTTCTTTGGGCGAACGCAGATTACGGCGATACCAGAATCCGGGCATATAAAACAAGCAATCGTCGTGTCGGAAACCGGTAGACACATTCTGTCCATAGTTAAAGTACACATCCTCCAGAGCTGTAATACACATGTCAATATGTAGACGCCCATTAGCTTCCTTGACCTTCTGAGAAATCGTCAACGGAATATTTTCAGAGGCTACTAACTGATAGGCAGAATTATCATTCTGCGTTCTCTTTAAAATTAAAGGGTACTGCTTAGCCTTATTTCCGGGCACTTTCAAAGAAATATGTGCATTGACCTGTTCCGGTGTATAATCAACGGCCCAGGCAGACCCGGTCAATAGCCCGATAGCTATTCCACAAAGCAAGAATTTTAAGTTCATACAACTCATCATAATTATATGAATCAGCACTAATCCTGATTCTGTTAATACTTTATTTAGATATATTTCCCAAGCCATTGCCGGCTCTTATCAACGAGGACAAAATTAGCAAAGATCACCTTATTTCAGTAAAACAAATTGAGCAATTAGTAGAAGAATTCGTTCTAAATGAATGTAGAATGAGTAAAATAGTACCAAAACGGTACATATTACGGCCTTTTTGCCTGTTCATCGAGTGCCGGCATCAGAAGTTCCAGTCTCATGCAGCCGTATTCGTTATGATAAAAGCATCCGCAGCTTCCCTCTCTCAAAAGGGAAACTACGGACTATGATTCTCCTTGATTTATGCGGCAATAAAACAAGAATAAGGAAATACTCTGTTATTTTTCCAAAAGAGCGACGGTACACCAAAGAACGGGACCTTGTCCATGATAATCACCTGTACGACGAGGACGATCATAATAGTACTGCAGGTCGTTCTTTTTATTGGTTCCGACACAGACTTCTCTTACCTGGTTCTTTTCATTAACGTACGGAACCAAAGCCAGCCAGGCTTTTCGGGCAGCAGGAGCATATTCTTCCGCATCCAACCAGCCATTCTTCACACCCATAATGAATGCGAAAGTAAACATAGCCGACCCGGATGACTCTGTCCAACAATCAGACTTATCAATCAACTGATTCCATAAACCATCTGCATTCTGATACTCCTTCAGGCTTTTCATCATTTTCTGATAGCCTTCCAGAATACGGGCACGGTCTTTGTGCTTCTTTGGCAAACAACGGAGCAGTTCCGACATACCCGCCGCCATCCATCCGTTCCCACGTCCCCAATAGAAAGGAACATCCGGTGCATGATAGAAAAGACCATTCGGGCGTTGCAGTTCATCCAGATACATCACCATTTCTTTCGCTGCGCGGTCGATATATTTACGGTCCTTCGTCACTTTATACGCATGAGTCTGCACAATCGTAATCATGTACATATCATCAATCCACAAACGTGTCTGCCAGGAATACCCTTTTTCAGCCCATTCCTTTTCTTTAGGCTTTGCATTTGCGGGAACTTCCCACTGAGAGTCGGCATAAGGCAGTCCCAGATACCAGTATTTCTTATCCTTTGTCACCCGGTACATATCCAGTGGAAGGCTGCCGAACATATTCAAATCCACATGATTCATAATCGGCTGCAGTGCTTTCTCTGATGTAAACAGAGGAGCAAATTTATCTTCCAGAAGCTTTATCAACTCTTTATCTTTTGTTACCGCAGCATATTTCAGCGCGCCATTCCAGTAGAATGTTTCCGGATATCCAATCCATTTACCGGCATGAAGTGCGTGCTTCTCACCTACAAAGCGGTATGCCAAACGCTTACCGACCTCTTCGGGAGTATATCCTTCTGGGAAGTCCGTCAGCAATTTAGTCTGAGCTGATAATAGTTGAAAAGGCAACAAGAGCAATAATAAAAGTAGTTTTTTACACATAACGACTTATTTTAATTTATTATACAATTATAGAATATCTACGGGGAGTTATTTAACCTTCAGGTTCTTTACATTGTCGCACACGGCCACTGCTATTCTTGAGTCTGCACAACCATAATAGAGATATAACTTCTTCTTGTGATACGCCAGTCCTTCGATAAACACTGTTCCGTCTTTGTATTGCCCGCTCTTCTCAAAAGGTGCTTCAGGCACAAAGAAAGGTTTATCCAGCCGATCCAGTACTTTATAAGGATCATTATTATCAAATAAGAATTGTCCGGCGCAATAAGCACCTGCCGGATAAGCGGTATCCCTGTCCTTTCCTGCATTTTTTCCATTATACAGAAGCACAATACCCTTTTTGGTCCGTATAGCCGGAGGTCCGCATTCTGTCATCTGACAGTCAAAATGCCCTTTACGCGGTCTCGCCAACTTCTTTAATTCATTCTTCTCATCCAGTACCGGATACCAGTCCACAAGGTTGTCAGAAGTAGCCGCGTGAACAGCATACTCTCCCCAGTACATGAAATACTTGCCGTCTACTTTATCAATAACAAGTTTTTCTTTCTTTACTTTGGTCAATATAGAAGCGGATTTACTGGCTATCTTAGTGAAGCGTCCATTGTAGGCCTTTTCAAAAGCAAGTCCATGCTTTGTCCAATTCTTCAGATCCCGGGAGGTGGCTACAGCGATGCGCGGTGTCTTCCGGTTCCATGCCGTATAGAGCATCACGTACAGTCCGTCTTCTGTCATTGCTACGCGCGGATCCTCACAGCCACCGGGCCATTCTATACCTTTAAAGTTATCTTCCGCCGGAAATAATACCGGAGCGTCCAGTCTTGTCATCGTGACTCCATCCGTGCTCTCAGCATATCCGATACGCGAAGTCCTTTTACCAATGCCCTGTGCCGAATTATCTTCCGCCCGATACAGTACGACTATCTTCCCGTCTTTCACGGTAGCCGCCGGATTGAATGTATCACTCTCTTCCCACTTCACCTGTTGCTTCTGCATCGGACAATAGAAAGAAGTAGGTTGAGGTGAAATTACGGGATTAGCACCTTCAGGACGTACGAAGGGACCGAGCACCCAACTTCCGTTATCCTCTTTACCTGTAGTCGTATCCGAAGAAGGTTTCATGGTAAATCCACATAACATCAATATACCGGCCAGACTAATTACGAGTTTTAGTTTCATCTTAATTTCCTGCTTTATTCATAATAAAATCATTTACCTTTACAACAAATATTGTCCCTCCTCCTTCAATCTTTTACGCAGATAATCAGTATCGATTTTGTGGACATCATTCTTTGCCTGTTTTATAGCATGCACTGCAGCCATTCCGGCAGCTTCGCCAGTCACCAGACAAGGAGGCATTACCCGTAAACTCCCGAACGCTTCTTCATCAGTAGATATACAGCGCCCTGCAGTCAATACATTTTTCAGTCCTTTTGGTGTCAGGCAGCGATAAGGGATTCCATGAGATTCTCCTTTTTTATAACGTGTCTCTTTATGACCAGGTTTATGAACATCTATATAATAACAGTTACGCCCAATTTCATCCTCAAAAGTTCTACGTTCTTTCCAGTCCTCTACCGTAAAAGTATAATCACCTTCAATCCGACGGCTATCTCTGACTCCAAGCAAAGAAGCAGTCTTTACCAGAAAAGCACTACCAAAAGTCTTGGGCTGAACATCCTTCATTGCTTCCAAATATTGTCCTGCAATTTGCCGACCTACCATCATTGCCTGCGTAGTTGCCCAAGGATCCGTTGAATCGACATTATCAAGATGCCCGGCATTGAACTGCACCACATCCGGACCAATAAAATTACTATTAAAATGCTTATCTATCAATGGATATTTTCCAGACTCGATCGCTTTATAAACAGGACTGTTCTTATTGCTAGTATGTAATGAGGGGCCCGTCAGATTGTAGTTATAGCTATCGACATTAGCAAACGAGAAGCATAAAGATGAGCTCTGTACCACCCCACTATCATCTCCTCTCTTGAATGCTGCGCCTGCCCATGCCGCCAAATCCCCGTCACCTGTCGCATCAATAAAAACTTTTGCCTTGAAAGCAACAAGCCCGGATTTATTTGCGACAATGATAGCGTCTACCGTTTCATCGGATGTTTTTTCTACAGCGGCAACTCTTGAGAAGAAGAGTACTCGGGCTCCCGATTCAGCAACCATCTGATCATAAACTGTCATCAGATATTCGGGATTTATACTCACCCAATTCATTTTCTGTTTTCCCTCATGCGGTACTCCTTTTCTCGAAGCTTCAAAGATTTTCTCTGCCAGACCTCTATAAATAATCTTCTCACCATCAGAAAACGGACACCATGCCGGAACCATACCGGCTGTACCCATCCCGCCAAGCTGGCCCATTGCTTCAATCAATAGAGTCTTGGCCCCTTCGCGTGCTGC
>ENA-OPRW01001550-OPRW01001550.1-human-gut-metagenome-genome-assembly--contig:-NODE-1550-length-15341-cov-43.968402_pt1 | contig 15341 bp, 8 predicted proteins | sample MGYA00241898_ERZ501890 | MGnify/ENA primary metagenome ERZ501890 (study PRJEB25962, sample SAMEA2042216) | human gut metagenome | biome: human gut; feature: human-associated habitat; material: faeces... | reverse complement strand
ATTTAAACAAATTATTAATCAGAATTCTGTTGCATTTGCAAGTTGAATTCAGCTAATACTATGTTTATCATTGAAAATTATTCGTTGGCAGTAGTGTTTTGTTTTATAACAATGCTGTGTTGGGGGTCTTGGGGCAATACCCAGAAGCTGGCGGGCAGTCGTGTCTGGCGATATGAACTCTACTATTGGGATTATGTAATAGGTGTGTTACTTTTGTCACTTCTGGCTGCGTTTACAATGGGGAGCGTAGGGGAATTGGGACGAGGTTTTGTTGATGATTTGTTGCAGGCTGACGCATCTAATCTGGCTTCGGCTCTTATCGGGGGTGTCATATTCAACCTTTCCAATATTCTACTTTCTGCCTCTGTTTCTATTGCAGGTATGTCTGTGGCCTTTCCATTGGGAGTAGGGCTGGCTTTGGTTCTGGGAGTATTCATTAATTATTTTAATGCACCGCAAGGTAGTCCGGTATTCCTTTTCTTAGGAGTTCTGCTGGTGATTGTGGCGATTGTCTTTAATGCTTGGGCCTATAAGAATATGGGAAAAGGTGGGGAGCAACAAAAAACAAAAGGTATTGTGATAGCTATAGTGGCAGGTATTATGATGTCTTTCTTTTTCCGCTTTATTGCAAGTTCTATGGATTTGCAGAATTTTGAATGTCCTGAAGTCGGTAAGATGACCCCCTATACAGCAATGGTGATTTTTTCTATTGGTATTTTCACCAGTAACTTCATTTTCAATACAGCCGCAATGAGGCATCCTTTTGTCGGTACACCTACATCTTATGGGGATTATTTTGCTGGTAGTTTCCGTCTGCATGCTGTAGGAATATTGGGTGGTATAATCTGGGGTATTGGCAATCTGTTCAGTTTGTTGGCTACGGAAAAAGCCGGTGCAGCCATTTCATATGGATTGGGACAAGGTGCTACGATGGTGGCTGCATTCTGGGGCGTATTTATTTGGAAAGAATTTGTGGGAGGTCCTAAAATAAACAGAACTTTACTGACATGTATGTTCATTCTGTTCTTGTCTGGAATCGGTTTGATTATTTATGCGGGACTTTAAATGGTAATTTATATATCTAATGATGAAATGGAAAAATGTAAGAAAATAGTTGTGGTCGGTAGCACGAATGTTGATTTGATTGCCCGCGTCAGTCACCTGCCTGAACCGGGTGAGACAATAGGAGATGCAGAATATTGCCTTTCATATGGAGGCAAAGGAGCTAACCAGGCAATTGCTGCTGCCCGGTCAGGAGGACATGTCTCATTTATTTCTTGTCTGGGAGATGATGCCTATGCAGATACACTTATAACCTCTTTTGTAGATAGTGGAATTGATGTGGATTATATTCAGAAGTGTGTGAGACACTCTACTGGGATTGCTTTTATTTTTGTTGCGGAAAATGGAGAGAATTGCATTGCTGTGGCTCCAGGGGCAAATAATTTATTGCGAGGAGAAAGAATGGATACTATTCTTCCAGTTATAAAAGAAGCGGATGCATTGGTGCTGCAGCTGGAGATTCCTTATGAATCGGTGATTTCGTTGATTGAGTATGCTCATACTGTTGACACTAAAATCATTTTGAACCCAGCTCCGGCCAAGCAGATACCTTCTTATATCCTGGAGAAAGTGGATATTCTTATTCTGAACGAGACTGAGGCTATGCTTATAGCAGGACAGTCATTGGACTTTTCGGAACCGATAGGTATTGCTCGAAGTCTATTGAGAAGAGTAGGACAAGTCGTAATTCTGACATTGGGAGAAAAGGGGTCGGTTATTGTTTCGGATGAGATGGAGAAACAGATTCCTTCATATGTAGTGAATACAGTAGATACGACAGGAGCTGGTGACACGTTCTGTGGTGCTTTTGTAGCTCAGTGGGTGGAAGGAGTAGATTTACAGGATTGTGTACAGTTTGCAACAGCAGCTGCTGCTTTGTCTGTCACAAGAATTGGAGCGCAAGTTTCGATTCCTTATCAAAAAGAAGTAATTGAATTTATGCGCAATAGAATACTATAGGCTATTGGATTTGCAGAATACTTATGAGATAATATTATGAAAACAATCGGAAAAAAATTAGTTATTGTATTAATCTTGTTTTTGGCTGGAGGAACAATGACTTCTTGCCACCAACAATCTTCGTCAGTTACAAATACCATGTCTACAAGCCAACTTTTGGATAAAATAAAAGGAGGATGGGCAGGACAAACCATTGGAGTTAGTTTTGGCAGTCATACGGAGTTCAGATATCAGGGAACATTTATACAAGATTATCAGTCTATCCCATGGCATGAAGGCTATGTACAAGAGTTAATGGATTCTTGGCCCGATTTGTATGATGATATTTATATGGATTTGACATTTGTAGATGTATTGGAAAGAGTTGGACTAGACGCTCCTGTTGATTCTTTTGCTATTGCATTTGCGACGGCAGACTATAATTTGTGGCATGCTAATCAGGCTGCTAGATACAATATTTTACATGGGGTAAAGGAGTCTGGGCATTGGTTGTTTAATCCCCATGCGGATGATATAGATTATCAGATTGAAGCTGATTTTGCTGGCTTGATGAATCCTGGTATGCCAAATTCTGCTTCTGAGATTAGCGATAAGATTGGACATATTATGTGTTATGGTGATGGTTGGTATGGTGGAGTATATGTGGGTGCGATGTATAGTTTGGCTTTTATATCAAATGATATTCAGTATATTGTGGAGGAAGCTTTGAAAACCATACCTATTGAAAGTACATTCTATCAATGTATTTCGGATGTAATAAAATGGCATAAACAATACCCGGATGATTGGAAACAGACATGGTTTGAATTGCAGAAACATTATTCGGAAGAAGTTGGATGTCCTGATGGAGTTTTTGCACCATTAGATATTGATGCAAAGATAAATGCAGCTTATATTGTTCTTGGTTTGTTGTATGGTAATGGAGATTTTACTAAAACAATGGAAATATCTACACGTGCTGGGCAAGATTCTGATTGTAATCCTTCTTCTGCCGGTGGTATTTTAGGTGTGATGCTGGGCTATAGTCAGATTCCGGAATATTGGATGCAAGGTTTGAGAGGAGCAGAAGTCAAGAAATTTAAATATACTTCATTGAGTTTAGATGATTTATATGCTATTAGTTATAGACATGCTCTTCTAATGATAGAGAAAAATGGAGGGACGGTGTTTGACAATCAGGTAATGCTACCGATACAAAAGCCTACTGCTGTACGTTTAGAACAATGTTTTGAAGGAGTGTATCCGCTGGTTAAGAAAGGATTGAACTGTACAGATATTGATACTTTATCTTTTGACATAGATGGGGTTGGTTTTGTAATTAGGGGTGAGGCGATTCGTAGGGACTATAGTCAACCGGATGATATTATAAAAGCAAAACTTTATATTGATAATCATTTTGTAGAGGAAGCTGAGTTTCCAACAAGTTTCCGTTATCGTCGTTTAGATCTTTTCTGGAATTATCAATTGCCCAATGGTAAACATAATATCAAGGTAGTGGTTGATAAACAGAATGTTAATGCATTATTGCGTTCATGGGAATATATTGTGTATTCTGATAAGAAACAACAAAGTTCCTATTAGTTCTGTATAGGAAAAAAATTCTATTTTTTTCTCCTTAAGGGGATGTTTATGGTATTTAATGAGACATTTGTTTCATCGAAATACTGTTCTATAGTCTACTTTTGCTCTTAGTAATAGGTATGGGTAAATTACTATATCTACTTCTTTGTTGAACTAAAAATATGGTATTTAAAATTATGAAAAACAAAAGCGTTCGAACAGAAGTTCAAAAGAGTTTTCTTTGGAATTTTAAGTTGTATGCATTTATAGGGTGTTTGGCATTTCCCTTGAATGTATTAGGTGAATCTGTTTCCTTTGACACTGACAATGTTGCTTTTATGTCTCCTTCTCAAAGGATTAAAGTTACGGGTATCGTAAAGGATGAGGCTGGTATTACTCTTCCTGGTGTAAATGTTGTAGTAAAAGGAACAATTATCGGTACGATTACTGATGCTAATGGACAATTTACATTAGAAGCTCCTAGTGACGGTGTATTGTTGTTTACTTATGTTGGCTTTGGAAATCTTGAACTGCCAGTTAATGGAAAAGAGAATCTGGAAATCATAATGAAAGAGGGAGATACTCAATTGGAAGAAGTTGTGGTGGTAGGGTATGGTACTCAGAAAAAGGTCAGTGTAGTAGGATCTATATCCAACATTGCTCCTAAAGCTATTAAGCAAACTGCAACCACTTCACTACCAAATGCGCTTTCTGGTCGCATGCCAGGTATTATAACACGACAGACATCTGGTGAACCAGGATTTGATGCTGCGTCTATTTATATTCGTGGTATTGCAACTTGGGGAGAAAAGGCACCTTTGGTTTTAGTAGATGGTATTGAGCGGTCTATAAGTTCAGTAAATCCAGATGAAGTCGAAAGTTTGTCTGTACTTAAGGATGCTTCGGCAACTGCTGTTTATGGTGTGAAAGGTGCTAATGGCGTTATTCTGATTAATACAAAGAGAGGTAAGCAAGGTAAGCCTCAAGTCTCGTTCCGAACAGAATCTGCTATTCTTTCCAGCTTGGCCGAGCGTAATTATATTGACGGTTATGAATATGCCTCATTAATGAACGAGGGATTGGCTAATGTGGGCAAGGCTCCTCGTTGGTCTAATGAAGAGTTGGAGAAATTCCGTACAGGTTCAGATCCTTATTTATATCCGAATGTGGATTGGATAGATAAGGTTCTTAATAAAAATTCATATCAGACAATAAACAATTTGAGTGTAACTGGCGGTAATGAAATAGTACGGTATTACGTGAATTTGGGATATTCAATGCAGACAGGTATATATAAAACGGATAAAAGTAATCCTCATAATACGAATGCAAAAGTTTCCAGATATAATTATCGTTCTAACGTAGATATAAACTTGACTAGAGACTTGGTTGTAGAGCTGGGTGTTGGTGGTATTATTGATGACCGTAATTATCCGGGTGCTGGTGCAGCAGGTATCTTTAATGGTTTACGTGATACTGGACCTATTGCATTTCCTGTGACGAATCCGGATGGAAGTATCAGTGGTCTGCCTACGTATATCGGCTCTAATCCATGGGGACAATCTACGCAAACGGGTTACTCTGATGAGCATTTGACTACTATACAATCTACAGCAGGTTTAACCTGGGACTTATCTCGTTTAGTAACAAAAGGACTATCGGTGAAGGGGCATTTCTCTTTTGACTTTTATCACGCAAACAAAGCATTGAGATATAAGGAATTTGGTATAAAGCAATATATTGGCAAGAATGAACAAACTGGAGAAGATCAATATATTACACACCGGGACGATAAGGCAATGGGGTATAGTATCGAACAAAATTCAAATCGTGCTATCTATATGGATTTTTCGGTAAATTATCAACGCACATTCGATAAACATTCTGTTGCAGGTATGTTACTTTTAAATCGTCGACAATATGATAATTTGTCTGCTGGGACTTCTATTATGAATTTACCTTATCGAAGTCAAGGTTTGGCGATGCGCGCGACTTATGACTATGCACAGCGATACTTTATAGAATTTAATGCGGGCTATAATGGATCAGAGAACTTTCCGAAAGGAAAGCGAATGGGCTTCTTCCCTGCTATATCTTTAGGATGGTTAGTTTCTGGAGAATCTTTTTGGAAAGATAATTTAGTAAGCAATTTGAAATTAAGATTTTCACATGGAGAAGTTGGTAATGACCAAATTGGTGGTGATCGTTTTTTGTATTTGACAAAGATGGATCAGAATTGGGAACAAGTGTACTATTTTGGACAAGATCAAATTAGATGGCCCGGTATTATTGAATCTAAGATTGGCTACAACAATGTTACTTGGGAAACTGCGGTTAAAACGAATTTAGGACTTGATTTAGGTTTGTGGAAAGACCGTTTTAGTTTACAGATGGATTTTTTCTATGAAAAAAGAAAGGGTATTTTAATGCAACGCCAATCTGTACCAACGGGAGCAGGTTTCTTGGCTGCAAGTGTTTTATGGGGTAATTTGGGAAAAGCAGAAAATAAAGGCTTTGATGCATTGTTGGAATTTAAAGATCGTACTTCTTCCGGATTATTCTATTCATTACGCGGGAATGTAACATTTGCTCGTAGTAAAGTACTTGAAAATGATAAAGCCGATCCACTCTATTCAAATTTGTCCGAGATAGGACATCCTATCGGTCAACCGTTCGGTTTGGTAGCTGCTGGATTTTTTGAATCAGAAGAAGATATTGACAATTGGTATGACCAGTCTTTATTGGGTGGACGTCCAATACCGGGAGATGTGAAATATAAGGATATCAATGGAGATAATATTATTGATTCAAATGACCAATGCGCAATAGGTTATACTCGTGAACCAGAATTGGTTTTTGGATTTGGTGGTACGATTGAATATAAGGGATTTGATTTGAGTGCCTATTTTACAGGTGCTGCTCGTACGAGTACTTTCTTCGAAGATCGTACTTTCTGGCCATTTGCTAGTGGTATGGGCTTTTTCAATGTATTCAAGGAAATTTATGACAATCGTTGGACACCTGAAACTGCTGGTGCAGCAAAATATCCGGTGGTTACGGATGGCTTTAATGTACAAAGTATGCGGCGGTCGACGGTTTGGCAGAAAGATGCTAGTTATTTGCGTTTGAAGAATCTGGAAGTTGGCTATACTTTGCCAAAGAAAGTTGTAAGTAAATTGAAGATCAATAATCTCAGAGTGTTTGTAAACGGAACTAACCTTTATACATGGGATAAGATTAATCACACAATTGATCCGGAATCTGATAATTGGTATCCTATTCAACGGGCTGTGAATTTTGGACTTGCAGTGGATTTTTAAAAAGTAGAACGATTAAACTTGAGCGAATATGAAACGTATTAATATAGTTTGCATCACTTTGTTGATGATATTATTGGGAGTAAATACTTCATGTGCTGATTACTTAGATAAAGCACCTGATGAAGATTTGACCCTTGATGATGTGTTTACACGAGAGAATTATGCAGAGCAATTCTTATCATCCATTTATTGGAATATGCCCTGGGAATTGAATTTCACGAATGATTGGGGGCACAATCCATTCGTTGGTGCGGCAGATGAGCTGGATTATCCTTATACAAATTGTTTTGCCTACTTCATGAATAATGGGTCCTGGACACCTGATAATGTTTTAAAAGATATTTCCAATATGGCATACCAGGGTATTAGAAAAACGAATATCTTTCTTGAAAATGTAGCTAAGGTTCCTATGGATGAGTCAAAGCGTGCCGGTTGGATTGGAGAGGCTACTTTCTTACGTGCATTTTTTCATTTCCAATTATTGCGTATTTATGGGCCGATACACATTACAGAGAAAGTATTTGATCCCAATGAAGATTTTTCAGAATTGTGTAAACGAATGCCGTTAGATCAGTGTGTAGATTTTATTACTAACGAGTGTGATAAGGCTGGAGGTATGCTGAAAATGAAAGAAGGAGCAGACAGATATGGTCGTGTGACAAAAGCTGCTGCTATGGCATTAAAGGCGAGGGCTTTACTTTATAGGGCTAGCCCCTTGTGGAATGGTAATCCTGATTATGCAAACTTTACAGATAAAGAAGGAAATCACTTGTTCCCCCTCTCTTATGAAGCGGAACGTTGGAAGATTGCTGCCGAATATACCAAAACATGTATAGATGAAATGGAAAAGGCAGGTTATGGGTTGTATTATGCACCGTCAGGTGACCCAATGGAGAATTACCGTTACTTGTTTGTAGAGAACTGGAATAAGGAGATTATTTTTGCAAAGAATGTGGCGATTTATGACCAGATGGAACGTGCTGCCGCTCCGCTCAGTTTAGGCGGTTGGTCAGGCTTATGTCCTACTCAGGAGCTTGTTGATGCATATGAAATGGCAGATGGTACAACTCCTATTTTAGGATATAATGCTGATGGTAGTCCAATAATTAATTCTGAATCAGGATATTCTGAAGAAGGGTTTACGGAAGAGGCAGATGCAGAGGGGTATTATCCGGAAAATACTTTTAATATGTTTGTAGACAGAGAACCGAGATTCTATGCAACAGTTACTTATAGCGGTGCTTACTGGAGAGGACGTCAGATTGATTTCCGTATGGGAGCTCCTGATGGACGTACTGGTGGACCTGACTATACAACTACTGGTTATCTGATGCGTAAGTTTTTGGATGAGGATGGTGTAGATATTTTAAGAGGAGTTTTTGTAAATAAGACATGGAATTATTTCCGTTTGGGGGAACTTTACCTCAATTATGCAGAAGCATTGAATGAGGCTTCTGGTCCGGTGGATGATGTCTATAAATATGTAAATTTGATTCGTAAACGTTCGGGATTGCCAGGGTTGAAGGCAGGTTTGTCTCAAGATGAAATGAGACAAAAAATTAGACGCGAACGTCAAGTGGAATTAGCTTTGGAGACTCATCGGTATTTCGATTGTAATCGTTGGAAGATAAGCGATCAGGTAAAAGCGGTCCATGGTATGGATATTGGTGCCCGTGATAATAGTTTCTTTAAACGTACTTTGGTTGAGGAAAGAGTATTTGAGGCACCTAAGCACTATTTGTGGCCGTTCCATCAAGATGAAGTTAATAAGAATCCTGATATTTTTGTACAGAATCCGGGATGGGGTGGAATTAATTGATAGCTGAATTTGAACTTAATCAAAGAGGTTCGGTAGGCATGTAAAGTATTTATATGAAATTCATATACTTATAAGTATGAAAAAGGTGATATTATTGTTCTTGTTATACTTTAGCTCTTCTCTTTGGGGACAGTCAAGGGATGTCACAGAGTACGTTGATCCTATGATTGGAAATTCTGATTCGAGATGGATGCAATTTCCCGGACCAGCTATGCCATTCGGAATGGTAAAGCTTAGTCCGGACAATCAGGGGAATGTATGGAGAGGTGGTTATGAGTATAAAATTAATCAGATCATAGGTTTTAGTCATATACATAGTTGGACGATGGGGGGCTTACTGACCATGCCTGTTACCGGACCTCTGAAAATTAAGCCGGGAGAAGAAAACGAACCTGATAGCGGCTACCGCTCCCGTATTAATCATAAAAATGAGAAAGCTTCTTTATCATATTATTCAGTCCTTTTGGATGATTATAATATAAAAGCGGAACTAACTTCTACAACACGTACGGGGTTTCAAAGGTATACATTTCCAAAATCGGATAGTTCCCGTATTTTATTTGATTTGGAGAATGGTTCGGAATATCCATATGAAGTTAGATGGGCTTCTATATCCAAAGTCAGTGATTATGAAATAGAAGGTTTCTCTACTCAATCGTCGTATGATGAGCCAACCAATCTGCTGAATGATTATACAGTATATTTTGTTGCTCGTGTCGATAAACCGATGAAATCTTTTGGAACATGGGTCAATGGGTATGTGGATACTACTTCAAGCATTTGTTGGGGAAGACATGATATCGGTGCTTTTATGAATTTTGATACGGAGGAGGGTGAGATTATCCAGCTTAAGACTGCTATATCGTATGTGAGTATTGAACAAGCACGAAAGAATTTGGAAGTGGAGTCTGGAGGCTTTGGCTGGAACTTTGATGCAGTCCGTAAATATGCCGTTAATGAATGGAGAAAAATCTTAAGCACCATTGAAATTGAAGGAGGAACTGAGGAAGATAAACGAAAGTTCTATACGAATTTATATCGTTCTTATTGTTCAAGGACTATTTTCAGTGATGTGGACGGTCAATATGTTGATATGTATGAGCGAACACAATAATTGAAAGATCCTGCTTCGCCTATTTATGGCTGTGATGCTTTTTGGAATACTTTTTGGAATCTCAATCAATTGTGGGCACTTGCTACTCCAGACATTATGAATAAGTGGGTAGAGTCATTATTGGAGTATTACAGAGTTGGTGGATGGTTACCCAATGGACCTCCGGGAGTGGAGTATTGTGATATTATGGGAGCTCAGCATGAGATACCTCTTATGGTGAGTGCATATCAGAAAGGTATTCGTAATTATGATGTAGATAAAGCGTATGAAGCTGTTAAAAAGACCTTGACAACACAGGGAACAGCACTTTCTTCTGGTGGTATTGTAGGCAATAGGCATTTGGATGTTTACTTGAAGTATGGATTTGTGCCTTATGGTGAGAAATCTCATCATAATGTCTTTGGAACTACCTATGAGGGGCCAACTTCTAATACATTGGAGTACGCTTTTGATGATTGGAATGCGGCACAATTTGCCAAGGCTCTTGGCTATGAAGAGGATTATGATTATTTTACAAGACGTGCTTATAATTATAAAAATGTTTTCGATTCGGAAACGAAATATGTCCGGCCGAAATATAGTGATGGAACGTGGATGCCGGATTTTGAACCTATTAATAAAGATGAGCATTCTACCAGTTGGTCGTGGCTGGGCTCTGGATTTGTAGAAGGTAACTCGTGGCAATATACGTGGATGGTACCTCATGATATGAATGAGTTGGTTAAGATGATTGGTAGGGAAGAATTTAACCGTCGGTTAAATGAAGGATTTGAAATTTCTTCTGAATACAGTTTCTCTCCTCCGGGTGATAGGTTCAGTGCGGCTTATGTGAATCACGGTAATCAACCGTGTATGCAGGCGGCTTTTCTGTTTAATTATTCTGGAAAGCCTTGGTTAACGCAGTACTGGGCACGAGAAATGATGAATAAATATTATGGCTCGACCCCTATTCATGGTTGGCCGGGTGATGAAGACCAGGGACAAGGTGGAGCTTGGTTTGTAATGGCTGCAATGGGGCTGTTTGAAGTGAATGGAGGAGGCTGTGTGGAGCCTTTTTATGAGATTAGTTCGCCATTATTTGAGAAGGTAACCATTCATTTGGATGAAAAATACTATAAAGGTGGTAAGTTTGTAATTGAAGCAAAAAATGTGTCCAATGAGAATCGGTATATACAATCTGCCAAATTGAACGGGAAGAAACTTTCTAAACCTTGGTTCTATCACTCTGAACTGGTAAATGGGGGGGGGGCCTGGAGTTGATAATGGGGAAAAAGCCTAATTATAAATGGGGAAGTAGGCCGCAAGATGCTCCACCTTCCATGTCTTCCAATACCCAGTAAAAAATCAATATGTGTATTGTTTAATTGATTAATACATTAAGAATGAAAAAAATAAATTTGATTATGTTGTTCTTTTTGAGTATGTTCGCAACTTTAGATGGTCATACTCAAGTGAGGGGTGGAGAACTAGGAGGGTTGACTACTATTCAAGAAGGTGTCCGTAACCGTAGAATAAGTAGTGCCGATAAAACGGGGAATAATAATGATAATGTAGGTCCTATAAAACCAGGAGAGAAATGGAGTGTTGATATTCCGGGTACTGGTATTATTAACCATATTTGGTTTACTATTGCCCCGATGCATATTATGAGAAATGATCTCATATTCAGGATATATTGGGATGGACGGTCTACTCCTTCAGTAGAGTCTCCGATTGCTGCTTTTTTTGGAAATGGATGGGACGAGCATTATGAATATGCTACACTCCCATTGGCAGTTGGTCCTACAAATGGGACTGGTTTGGTTTCTTATTTCCAGATGCCTTTTGCCAATGGTGCCCGTTTAGAGATAGAGAATCAAAGCGATATAAATATTGATTGCATCTATTTTTATGTAGATTATGTAGAAATGAGAAAATTGCCGGTGGGTTCAGGACGTTTCCATGCATGGTATAATCATGAATTGACGGAAGCTTTACCAGAAGGTGAAACCGAATGGGGATTGGTAGGACCAATGGGTAATAATGTGGACGGTGCTAATAACTATCTGTTTGCTGATATAAAGGGTAAAGGACATTTTGTAGGGATAAATTATTATGTCCATTCTCCTTCAACAATGTGGTATGGAGAAGGAGATGATATGATATTCATTGATGGTGAAGAAAAGGCATCTTTGTTAGGTACGGGCACTGAAGACTTTTTTAATACTTCGTGGTGTCCGAAGACCTTGTTCAATCATCCTTATTATGGTTATGCAAGGGTTAATAATGACAATGGTTGGTTGGGAAGAACGCATGTGTATCGTTTCTTTGTGGCAGATCCGATTTATTTTGAGAAATCGTTAAGAGGGACAATAGAACATGGGCATAATAATAATTTGACACTGGATATTAGTAGTGTGGTATACTGGTATCAATCAGAAGCTGGAGTTCTACCTCCTGCTCCGACCAAAGAAGATAGAAGGCCTAAAGCTTTTATTCGTGATCAGGATATACATAGATGGAGGCATGAGTGGCGAAAGAATTTGGGTAATGGTGCCAAACTGTGGGGAAATGAAACTCAAGTTGGGGGATAATTCGATAACGTTCTATCTATGAGATTCAAATAAACATGATAAACAAATTTAAGATGATTATGAAATTTAAGATTGTATGGGTATTGGTGATGATGCTATCTCTCCATGGCTATTCTCGGGAAAAGTATGGTGATAGTTTCTCTTTTGCAAGGTCTGGAACGGATATTCTTGAAGTAAGGAAAGGAAATTTATCGGTAGGAGCGTCCACTGTGGCATCTTCTTCCAAAGGGAAGCATTCTTCAGCCAAAGCTGTAGACGGTAGTTTGACTTCTTTCTGGCAATCTAGCCAGTCTGCCGGATGGATTGTAGTAGATTTGAAAACCTCTTATTCATTGACTAGCATTTGTCAGGTATTTCATGAATCGTCTGTTTGGAAATTCAAGGTAGAAGGCTCTGTTGATAAAGAGAATTGGTTGCTGTTGGTAGATAAGACGAAAGGAGCTTCCGGTGATGTTTTTGCAGAAAGTGTGAGTGGCGTGTACCGTTATGTAAAATTAACTGTCCTTGAGTCTAAAGATGGTTTTCTGCCTTCTTCGAAAGAATTTGTTATAAATGGAACAAATGCGGATAAGAATATTGCTTTAGGTAAGCAATGCACTAATGTGGTGCTGCAAAAGGATCATAATCCGAATGATGCTTTGGATGGAAATATGTCAACCTATTGGATTGCTGATAATGAGCAGTTTCCCCAATCTTTGACTGTTGATCTGGAAGAGGTTTGTACGTTATCCGGAATTCAGCAAATCTTTAAAGACCATGATAGCTGGAAGTTTAAGATTGAAGGTTCCAATGATGAATTGCACTGGGCTGTTTTGGTTGATAATACAGATGGTATTAGTGGATTTGATTTCAAAACTCCGGTTTCAGGAGAATTCCGTTATATTAGACTGACTATTTTGGGCTCAGCGAAGGGATATTGGGCACACAGTTGTGAATTTCGAGTTTTTGGAACAGAAAAAGATGTGGTTTCTTTAGGCGGTCGGGAACTTGAGGATTTGGCCTTTAATGCTTTAGCTGCCACTTCTTCGTTTTGCGACAATAATCATACTCAGAAGAAGGCCTTTGATGGTGACAATACTACTTTTTGGTATGCGGACAATAATGCTTATCCGCAATGGTTATGTGCGGATTTAGGTTTGCCATGTGATGTTCGGAATATAAAACAGACTTTTGTGGAAAAAGATGTTTGGTCCTTTATTATTGAAGGGTCAAATGATAATAAAAAATGGGACTTATTGGCAGACTGTCGTTCGGGTATTGCCGGTACTGAGTACGTAAAAGAATTGAATGGTGTATATCGGTATATCAAATTAACTATATTGGATGCCAAAAGTAAAAGTAGAGCAGGTAGCCGTTCGTTGGTCATTAAGGGGTTTGGTTCACCACGTAATGCAACGTGGTGGGAAGAGACTTCTGGTATGACAAGGTATTACCCCAAATACTATCGCCAAACGCTTAACTCTATAAAAGACAGTTTGGATATATTGCAGGCACAAGGTTATCGTAATATTGAACTTTCGGCTATATATGAAGGTGATCCTAGTGTGTGGGGAGGGCTTGGAGCTACAAATAACTATGCCATAGACCCGTCTATTGGAACATTGGAGGATTTTGAGGACCTTCTCCGTGAAGTACATGCACGGGATATGAGGCTGACTTTCTTTGGAAATGTTGGTTATTGCTGGTATAAAGCTCCTTTCTTTGAAAAAGCATGTGATGATCAGCGTAATGGTGTATATAGTAAGGAGAGGAACTGGTTTCATTTCAGTGATAAGAAGTTGAATGACAATTGGTTTTGGAGTGACAGAGCCCAGGCTTATTACTATTCGTGTTGGGGAAACTCGGATGGGGCTGAAGGACGCATTCCAAGCTACAACTTTAACAATTGGGAGTGGCAGGAAGAGTGTCGGAATTATCTGGACTTTTGGGCAGATAAGGGGGTGGATGGAATACTTCTGGATGCTCCTGAGGTCTATGATGGTATTACTGACGATATTATCAATGAGTCTATTATAAAAGTTTTAAATCGTAGAGGCATTCTAACTAATGCGGAGGGAGCTTCAAATATTGAAAAATGGATTAGCTGGTTTGATTTTAAACTAATTCAAGGTTTTGATATGTATGGTTGGGGCGGTGGAAAAAGAAGTGAGGTCTTAAATGCCAGAAGAAATCAGAACCCATGTGAATTGAATGGAAAGTTGAAGAGTTATAGAGACCGTATTGTGGCATTGGGGGCAACAACTATTACTCCACCAATGTGGGAGATTCCAGCTACTAATGAGGAGCGCCTTTTTGAATTGGCTTATTTAATTTCCATGGGGACAGTAGTAATAAACCATTATGGTGATCATCATTCGGATTATATAGCCCAATTAATTCTTGATAAGTGGCCTCAAAAGGACCAGAAGAAGTTTTATGATTTAATCAGGTTGCAGAATGGCTATAACGGGTTGGCTCCCATGGGACAGCGCACTTGTATTCCTTCAAATGATGATAGTAAGTATACTGTCTTTAAACGAAGCAATAAAGATGGGAAAGTTTCGGCCCTAGTCATTATGAATTTCCAGAATAGTACGGAAACCATTTCTGTGAATTTGAAGAATACGGGTATCTTGCTGGGACAAACTCCTCTAAATCTATTGGATGGAGATAATATACCACCTGTATTGTCTGAGGACTATCATATTACATTGCCTCCTTATGGGTATATGATACTCGGTATTCAAAATGAAGAATAAGATGTGAGAATTTCTTCTGTATAATATGTGGAGAACTACTATTATAAAAAGATAATAGATTTCTTGATCATGATTCCGTGGGGCTGGGAAGTTCCACGGAATTTTATATTTTTATTTCGCGACGATTTATCCTGCCCAGTCCTCCCTATCCAGATTTCTATATCCGATAGCTTCCGCCAAGTGTGCCGGCTGTAT
>ENA-OPRW01001540-OPRW01001540.1-human-gut-metagenome-genome-assembly--contig:-NODE-1540-length-15446-cov-2.293548_pt1 | contig 15446 bp, 10 predicted proteins | sample MGYA00241898_ERZ501890 | MGnify/ENA primary metagenome ERZ501890 (study PRJEB25962, sample SAMEA2042216) | human gut metagenome | biome: human gut; feature: human-associated habitat; material: faeces... | reverse complement strand
CTGTTCGCCACCGCATCCGTGATGCGCGTCGACGTGGTCAAGACCGGGCAGGATCTTGAAATGTATGCCATCCTCGCAGTCGTTATCGGCGGAACCTCGCTGCTTGGCGGCAAGTTCTCCCTGGCTGGCAGCGCGCTTGGCGCGGTGATCATCGCCATGATCCGCAAGACCATCATCACCCTCGGTATCGATTCCGCCGCAACACCGGCATTCTTCGCCGTCGTGGTGATCGTGATCTGCGTGATGCAGGCTCCGAAGATTCATAACCTTGGCGCGGAAATAAAACGTAAGTGCGCGCTGAAGACGCAAACTAAGGCGGTGGCAGCATGACTTCTGCAACAGCTACTCAGGTCAAGAAGACCGTGAAACCGACTCGGCGTCGTCTTGACGCTCAGATGATTCCAACCATCGCAGCAGTGGTGATCTTCATTCTGATGATCATCATGGGTCAGGCGCTGTTCGGCACCTACCTGCGTCTTGGATTCGTGTCGTCCCTGTTCATCGACCATGCCTACCTGATTATTCTGGCCGTGGCTATGACGCTTCCGGTATTGACCGGCGGCATCGATCTGTCGGTTGGCGCCATCGTCGCCATCACCGCGGTCGTCGGTGTGAAACTCACCAACGCAGGCGTCGCGGCTCCGCTCGCCATGGTCGTCATGATTCTCATCGGCGTGGCGTTCGGCCTATTGACCGGCACCCTGATCGAAGAATTCAACATGCAGCCGTTCATCGCGTCGCTGGCTTCGATGTTCCTGGCGCGAGGCATCGCATCCATCATTTCGACCAAGGCGCAGACCTTCCCCGAAAATAACAACTTCGATTTCATTTCGCAGAAGATCACCATCATCGACAATCCGAAGATCTCCCAAGATCTGTACATCAATGTCGGTGTGATCATTGCGGCGCTCGTGGTTATCTTCGGGTACATCCTGCTGCACCATACACGCACCGGACGCACCATCTACGCCATCGGCGGCTCGCGCTCCTCCGCGGAACTCATGGGCTTGCCGGTCAAGCGCACGCAGTACGTCATCTACCTGACCTCCGCCACACTGGCCTCCATCGCCTCCATCGTGTACACGGCCAACATCCGCTCTTCCATCAACACGGTCGGTGTCGGCTGGGAACTTGATGCTGTGGCCTCCGTGGTCACCGGCGGCTTCGGCTACGTGCTCGGTTCCGTCATCGGCGCTCTGGTCCGTTCCACCATCGACCCGCTGACCTCCGACTTCGGCGTGCCGGCCGAATGGACCACCATCGTGGTCGGCCTGATGATCCTGATCTTCGTGGTGCTGCAGCGTGCGGTCACCGCCTTCAACAAGAAAGAATAGGAGGAACGGCTCCAGTTCATACCATTTGTTTCTGATTCCCTTTGCGTAAGGCTGGACGTGCCGAAATGGTACGTCCAGCCTTACGCATGCCGTTCCCATCTAGGTCAGGGCTTCCATTACACTACACAGTGGTTTTCATACGAATGAATCATAGACGGCATCGCACAGGGCCGTAGGAAAAAGTGCGCGGATAAGGAATTATGGAAGAACGGAACATTACTACAACAACTGCAGCCACTGAATCGCAGGCGATTACGACAAACGCCGGAACTCAGGAAGCGGCGATTTCAGACGAACGCATCCCCGGCAAACTCATCGGAGCGATTGTGGCGGTCGGCTCCCTCGCCTTCATCGGCATTCTCACCGAAACCGTGATGACGGTGCTTTTCCCGCAACTCATGCGGGAATTCAACGTCGACACCGCAACCGTGCAGTGGATCACCACCATCTACCTGCTGGTGGTCGCGGCCACCATGCCGTTGTCGTCGTATCTTAACCGTCGGTTCAAGCACCGCACGTTGTTCCTTGCCGCGGTGGCGCTTGCCGTGCTCGGCTCGCTCATTATGATTGTCGGTCATGCGTTCCCGGTCATTCTCATTGCCCGTGTGATTCAAGGCATGGGTTCCGGTGTGGCCACGCCGTTGATGATCAACATCATTCTTGAACAGTCGCCAAAGAGCAAAGTCGGTCGTTTGATGGGCGTCGGTTCGCTGGTCATTACCGTCGCTCCGGCAATTGGTCCGACCGTTGGTGGCGCGGTGTCGAGCATTCTGCCATGGCGTGCGATTTTCGTGATTGTCATTCCGATCATTCTGCTGGTCTCGTTGCCGGTCGGTTTAAAATGCGTCGAACAGCATCGCCCGACGGAAGAGGCGCGTCTCAATTCGTTGCAGTTCGTGTCGATTGTGCTTGCATTGTGCGGATTGGTGATGTTCCTGAACCAAGCTGGAGTGGCCGTCAGCGCCGCGGTTTCCGGCGGCAGCGCCACGGTGTCGGCAGTGTTCGCCGTGGTGAGTCTGATCGTTGGATTGGGGGCATTGCTGTTTTTCGGCTGGTCGTCGAAGCGTTCGTTCTCGCCGCTGATCCGTTTGGGCTGGCTGCGTGACCCGATGGTGTTGTTGCATTTGATCGCCTACATGCTGCTGCCGATCGTCGGCATCGGTTTCGGTTATGTGATCACCAATGTGGCGCAGCTTTCGTTGGGAACCAGCGCGTTCCTGTCCGGCGCGTTGGTGCTGCCGGGTGCGCTGATCGGCGCGTTTTTCGCACCGGTGGGAGGTATGCTGTACGACCGTTTCGGACCGGTGCGTCCGATTCTCGGCGCGTTTTTCGCCGCGATTTGTGGGCCGATTCTGCTGCTGGTATTTTCCATGCGACTGACACCCGTCACGCTTGCCGGTTTCTACTTCATTTTCGGATTTGGTTATTCGCTTGGTTTTTCCAATATCATGACCAATGCGTTGCGTAACATCGCACCTCAGTTCATGCCGGACGGCAATGCCGTGTTCAACACCTGCCTGCAGTTCGGCGGCGCGGCAGGCACCGCGCTGTTCTCCACGATTCTGTCGGTGGCTCAGGCTGGCGCAGGCGAAGAGGGGGGTGCCACGTTCCGTCACGCTACGGCTGTCGGTGGCAGCTGGACGTTCGCTACCATGATTGGTATCGTGGCCATTGCCATCTGTTGCTTGATTGCGGCGTTCCGTATTGGTGCGAAACGTAATAGCAGGCTATAGAAAAAGCCTGTAGCGTAAAGTGAGGAAAGCGTTCCGTCAAGGAATATCGGCTTGCTATGCTGTCTCTACCGTGTTATTGAGAGGACAGCAATGAGACTACAGCACCCGTATAGCGGCATCACTACCGGTCTGCTCAAGCCGATTACGGCGGCGCTTTCCATAGTTGCGCTGCTTGCGGGCTGTGGATCCGTGGAGGCGAAGGATTCCCAGCAGGAAGTCACCAGTGCCGATAAGGTGGTCAGCGTCAATATCACGGAACCATCGAATGGCTTGTTGCCAAGTGACACCAGCGATATGGCCGGTTGGAAAATCGTCAGCCAGCTGTATGACGGCCTGGTCACTTTCGATGCGGAAGGTAATGAGACGTTGGTCGAGGCCGAATCGATCACGCCGAATGACGACGCTTCCGAATACACCATCGCACTTAAACCGAATCTGGCGTTCTCCAATGGTGAGAAGATCACCGCCGACACGTACGCGAAAAGCTGGTCATTCGCGGCCAATGCTGCCAATGGACAGGTCGGAGCCTCCATTTTCGAAGATATTCAGGGCTATGATGAGCTGCAGGATGCAAGTGGTTCCAAAACCGCGCAATTGTCAGGCCTTACCGTGGTCGACGACACTACGCTGAAGGTCAAGCTCAAAGCGTCGAATTCGGCGTTCCTGTACAAAATCGGAGATATCGCGTTTCTGCCGATGCCATCCGAAGTCATCAAGAATCCCAAGGAATACGGGCAAAAGCCGATTGGCAACGGTCCGTACAAGCTGAAGGCGTACAAAAGCGGCGAAGAAATCATTCTTGAGAAAGACGACTCCTACAAGGGGCCGCGCGAAGTCAAGAACGCAGGCATCGATTTCAAGGTGTATCAAAGTCTTGACGCAGCCTATTCGGATCTGCTGGCAGACAACCTCGACGTGCTTGATGCCATTCCGACTTCCGCGTTGAAAACCTATCAGAACGAAAAGAACATCACCGCCGTCAGCAAGCCCGGTCCGTCGTTCTCAGCATTTACGATTTCGCAGAATCTCAAGCATTTCCAAGGTGAGGAAGGCAAGTATCGGCGTCAAGCCATCGCGCATGCCATTGACCGTGAGAATATCGCCAATGCGATTTTCGGTGGCACGGTAACGCCCGCCACCGATTTCCTTGCGCCGGTGATCAAGGGATATGACACCGATCTCGACACGGATGGCGTGCTCGCATATGATGAGACGAAAGCCGAGGAATTGTGGGCGAAGGCGGATGCGATTTCGCCATGGAGCGGAACGTTCCGCATCGCATACAGCGCCGATGGCACCGATAAGGAGTGGGTGGAGGCTGCGGCCAATTCCATTCGCAACGCGCTTGGCATCGATGCGGAAAGCTATCCGTTCGCCACGTCCAAGGAACTGCGCAGCGCCATTCAGGAGCGCACCATCGACGCGGCATTCAAATCGGGCATGCAATCCGATTATCCGCATCCGGAAGGCTATCTGGTGCAGGCATACGACTCATCGGCAGCGGACGGCAAGGGTTTGAACAACGGTGATTACAAGAGCGACGAATTTGATGCGCTGATTGACCAGGCTGCTGCGGAGACCGATTTGGACAAGGCCGTGAGCCTGTATCGGCAGAGCGAACGTGTGTTGCTGAAGGATTTGCCGGTGATTCCTTTGTGGTATACCAACGTGACCGCGGCATCGGCCAAAAACGTGGAAGTGAGCTACAACTATATGGGCGTTCCCGAATACAACACCATCGTCAAGTAAGGTTTGTTCTAGCGTGAAGACTCCACTGTGAGCGCAATTTCACCACCCGTCGCTTCGAAGCGGTAGGCTGTGAAACTATAGAGAACATAGGAAAAGGAGACAAGGTGAGCAACCTCAGTGCACCCCTGCCCGTCATGGCCGGCGAAGATATGCCGGCCGGACCCGCCGATCCGATTTTCAACCGTCTGCTGAAAGACCGCATCATTTGGATGGGCGAGGAAGTCAAGGACGAAATGGCCAATCGCATCTGCGCACAGATGCTGATGCTGGCAGCTGAAGATCCGAAGAAGGATATTTGGCTGTACATCAATTCCCCGGGTGGTTCCATCACCGCAGGCATGGCCATTTACGACACCATGCAGCTTATCGAGCCTGACGTGGCGACCGTCGGCTTGGGCATGTGCGCATCCATGGGCCAGTTCCTGCTGAGCTCCGGCACCAAGGGCAAGCGATTCCTGACCTCGCATGCCCGTGTGCTGATGCACCAGCCGTCCGGCGGCATCGGCGGCACCGCCACCGACGTGCGCATCAACGCTGAACTGATCATGGACATGAAGAAGACCATGAGCGAGCTGACTGCCGAACAGACCGGCCATACCGTTGAGGAAATCTACCGCGACAACGAGTACGACCACTGGTTCACCGCGCAGGAAGCGCTGGAATACGGTTTTGTGGATAAGCTCGTTTCCACGCACGACACGATGAACGCCACCAAGGGAGAGTGAACATGGCAAGCGAAGAATCCCGATTCGTAGCCCGCGCAGAGCGTCTCGCAGGACCGACCGGAGTGGTTGGTTTCCAGGCTGCAGCAGCCCGCGAAGCCGCTTTCGCGCCGCAGAACCGTTATGTTCTGCCGCAGTTCGAAGAGAAGACCCCGTACGGTTTCAAAAGGCAGGATCCGTACACCCGCTTGTTCGAAGACCGCATCATCTTCATGGGCGTGCAGGTCGACGACACTTCCGCCGATGACATTATGGCTCAGCTCCTGGTGCTCGAAAGCCAGGATCCGAACCGTGATGTGATGATGTACATCAACTCTCCGGGCGGTTCCATGACGGCTATGACCGCCATCTACGACACCATGCAGTACATCAAGCCGGATGTGCAGACCGTATGCCTTGGACAGGCCGCTTCCGCAGCCGCCATTCTGCTGGCCGCCGGAGCCAAGGGCAAGCGTCTGATGCTGCCGAACGCGCGCGTGCTCATCCATCAGCCGGCCATCGATCAGGGCTTCGGCAAGGCGACGGAAATCGAAATCCAAGCCAAGGAAATGCTGCGTATGCGTGAATGGCTTGAGAACACGCTGGCCAAGCATACCGGTCGCGATGTGGAGAAGATTCGCAAAGACATCGAGGTCGACACCTTCCTGACCGCACCTGAGGCCAAGGAATACGGCATTGTCGACGAAGTGCTGGAACACCGTAGCTGAACGGCGCATATGCGAGGTTCCATCTGAAGTCGCATCTTCACAAATCAATACCCCTGCCGGGCGTTGGCAGGGGTATGCTGTTCTTCAATGATGATTGCATGATGGCGATTGCTCAATGGCAGGTACGGCAAACAAAGGGGTGCGAATGGGACGAGTGGTCAGCTACAACGATGAAGTGTCACGATGCACGTTCTGCGGCAAAACCGAAAATCAGGTACGTAAGCTCGTTACCGGATCAGGTGCGGCCATTTGCGACGAATGCATCGAACTGTGCGTCGACATCATTTCCGAAGAACGTGTCAAAGACGCCCAGCTGAACACATTGCAGCTGCCGAAACCCGCACAGATCAGCGCCTATCTCGACAACTACGTGGTCGGGCAGGAATCCGCTAAAAGAACGCTTTCCGTGGCCGTATACAACCATTACAAGCGCGTCAATATGGAAATGCGCGAATCCGCGGCATTGCGCGATCGTGCGGCGCATGCGAGCGACGATCCACTGGCCGGCGTGCAGGTGTCCAAATCGAATATCCTGCTGCTGGGGCCGACCGGCGTGGGCAAAACGTATCTTGCGCAGACGCTGGCGAAGGTCATGAATGTGCCGTTCGTCATCGCCGACGCCACCACACTCACTGAAGCGGGGTATGTGGGCGACGATGTGGAAACCGTACTGCAACGGCTTATACAGGCCGCTGACGGCGATGTGGCGCGAGCGCAGCAGGGCATCGTCTATATTGACGAAATCGACAAGATAGCGCGTAAGAGCGGCGAGAACACGTCTATTACGCGAGATGTGTCCGGTGAGGGCGTGCAGCAGGCTCTGCTGAAGATTTTGGAAGGTACTGTGGCATCCGTGCCGGTGGAGGGTTCGCGTAAGCATCGTGAGATGGAGACGGTGCAGATCGACACTCGTGACATTCTGTTTATCTGCGGCGGCGCGTTTGTCGGGCTTGCCGATATTGTGGCGCAGCGTTTGGGCGCTCGTGAAAGCGGATTTGGTGCCGCGTGGCATGATCATGAGGTGCCGAATCGTGAGCTGCTTGCCCAGGCTTCGGCCGACGATCTTGCCGATTTCGGTTTATTGCCTGAATTCATCGGTAGATTGCCGGTGGTGAGCGTGCTTGAGGAGCTTACGGAGGATGATTTGGCGCGCATTCTGGTCGCACCGGAGAACGCACTGGTCAAGCAGTATCAGAAGTTGTTTGCGATTGACGGGGTGACGTTGACGTTCACTGAGGGGGCGGTGCGGCAGATCGCGGCCACTTCGATTCGCAGGGGCACGGGCGCCCGAGGCCTTCGATCGATTATCGAAAAAACCTTGGAGGACACGATGTTCCAGCTACCAAGCGTGACTGGCGTATCGGAGGTGGTGGTGGATGAGGCGTCCGTCAATGGTTCCGGCACTCCGAAACTATTGAAGGTTTCCACGGAGGAGATTCCTCGCAGACGTGCCGCGTAGTGCATTCGGCGTGTTGCGCGTCGTATGTGCGAGAGTTCAGATTTCGTAGGGTTGAAGCAAGTATGGATGCCGGTGCGAAATCCACGAAAACAGGCGCGACACGCCGAGATTTTGCTGCGCGGCCATTTGGGTGTATCTTATTCGAGTTGCCGAAAACAAGCAACGTTGCGCGAGTAGCCCAGCGGATTAGAGCAGCTGACTACGGATCAGCAGGTCGCAGGTTCGAATCCTGTCTCGCGCACATGAACCTCCTTCGCGAAATGCGGAGGAGGCTTTCTTTTTTTCTGGAAGTAACGGCGGCGCTGCCGTGAATAGTGTTCGAGTCAATGCGATTCGCAAACCTACCAGAATGCTTATGTAAAGCGGCTGTTGTCGAGATACGTTCGGTTTCTCTCCGAGCGAACGGTGTGGTACAAGAAAAGCCGCCATGCCGAATAAAACCGTAAACACCAGTGAAAAAGACGGTTTGAAAACATAAACGCCGACACCTCTCGGTACACTGGAACCGCTATTGAAGCGTCTGCGCATGCCAATACCGCAGACGCTTTTCTTAAGTGAATGGCGGGCCGTGGATACTCGCGGCAACAGACGGGAGAGCAATGACCGAACGTAAGCAGGGACTCTGGGCGAAAATACGATACATAGCCGCTTCCGACCGCATATCTGGTCTGATTATGCTTGGCTTCGCCCTCGCAGGTCTGTTGCTTGCCAATCTGCCGTTCACGGCGCATGCGTTCGAAGAGTTGGAGAATTTCCGCATCGCCATTCCCTACACCAATATCGATATGGGATTGGGACACTGGGTGCAGGATGGTCTGCTGACGGTGTTCTTCCTGACTGTCGGACTGGAATTGAAACAGGAACTCGCCACAGGTTCGCTGTCGAACCCCAAGGCTGCTGCAGTGCCGATGCTGTGCGCTGTGGGCGGTATGATGGCTCCTCCGGTGTTGTTCCTGCTGGTATTGTTCCTGTTCTCCGGTTTCGGATCCGATCCGTTGGCCATCGCTTCGGGAACGAGTTTCACCTTTGGTGAGATGTCTCATGGTTGGGCGGTTCCTACGGCCACTGATATCGCGTTCTCTTTGGCTGTGCTTGCTTTGTTCGCCAAAGCGCTGCCGGGCTCTATTCGCGCGTTCCTGATGACGCTTGCCACAGTGGACGATCTGCTGGCCATTATTCTGATCGCGGTGTTCTTCTCTTCGGTGAACGCATGGTACTGGTTCGTCGGCATCGCCGTATGCGCTGTCGTATGGTATTTCCTGGTGCGTATGCGCAAAGTGCCATGGCTTGCCGTGGCCATTGTCGGCATTCTGGCTTGGGTGATGATGTTCGAAGCTGGTGTGCATCCTACTTTGGCTGGCGTGCTTGTTGGATTGCTCACGCCGGCTCATGAGCGTTTCGGAGAGAAAACCCCACGCGCCGAACGCTATGCGGACAAGCTGCAGCCGTTTTCCGCGTTGCTGGCTCTGCCGATTTTCGCCTTGTTCGCCACTGGTGTGCATTTTGAATCGTTGACGTTGGCCCTGTTCATTTCGCCGGTCGTCGTTGCCGTTATGGTGGCTCTGGTGGTCGGCAAGCCGTTGGGCATTATGATCACGGCATGGCTTTCCACGCATGTGGCCGGATTGAAAATGGCTAAGGGATTGCGTGTGCGCGACATGTTCCCCGCGGCCTGCGCATGTGGCATCGGCTTTACCGTATCTTTCCTGATTTCCTCGCTTGCATATCAGGATGCCGAACTGTCTGCTGAAGCACGTTTCGGTGTGTTGGTCGGTTCCATAGTCGCGGCGGTGATTTCCGGCATTCTGCTGAGCCGCCAATCCAAGAAGTTTGAGCTTGCCGCTGCCGCATCCTCGAAGCATAAGCATCATACTGCTGACGAGGATGCTGCTGGGGAAGTGGAATCTGTTCTCGAAGACGGCACCGTTGTGGTCAGCCAGATGATCGACACACATCCAAAGGTCAAATAACGACGTTCCGGCGTATGGCATTCCGCGCCATACGCCAGACACAACAAAAGCCGACACTCATCACTTATCCGTGAGTGTCGGCTTTTTGTATGAGGAAACGGTAGGCCGCTGGGAACGGCCATACTAGCGTTTGACTGCTACGAGCAGGCCCGTACCGGTCGGGGTGAGGGCAGTGACGAAACGCTCATCGGATTCCACGGTTTCCAGCAAACCACGCATGGCAATGGATTTGGCGTCACGATTGGCGGGATTCAAAACGCCGCCTGCGGACGTGGCTGAATCAAAAGCAAGAATATCGGTGAACACGATTACGCCATGCTTCTTCAACAGGCGGGGAGCCTGCTCGAAGGAAGCGCCGTAATTTTCCGCGTCGCCGGCAACTACAATCAAATCGTAGTTTTCTGCATTCAGACGTGGCAAAAACACGTCGACGGGAGCGTTGACGGCGCGAAGCGTGGTCTGTGTCTCGTCGGAAAGCCGATTAAACAACGTACGAATCAGCGCAATGCCCTGGGAAGAGGAATCAACCGCCGTAAGCTGACCGGAATTATCCAAACCGTTGACCAGCTGCAACGTTTCCACCACGGAACCGGTGCCGACGGCGATCACCGATGTCGCATTCACCATATGCACGAGCATGCGCAACAGCTCGGCTTGGGCTGCTGAACCCTGCGGAATGCCTGCTTCTTCAGCATGGGTGCGAATAGCATTCAAGTCGGTTGACTGGCGGGAGAACGCATGGTCCTCAACGTATTCCCATGACTTGGCGAGATTGGTATATGACGTTCTATCCATGGGTTCAGCGTTCCTTGACTTGGGCGATCAGCTGCCAGATTTCCTCGCCGACGTCAATGCCACGCGGGCATTCGCGGGTACATGCGCGGACCGACTGGCATGCGGCGATGCCATCGGCGGAATCAATGGCATCCATGCGTGCGTTCGCCTGACCGTCGCGGGAATCGTTGATGAAACGAGACGCCGCGATAAGGGCTGCAGGTCCGATGAACGCTTCGCCGCCCGCATACACAGGGCAGCTGCCTTCGCAAGTGCCACAGGCGATGCAGTTGCTGAGAAGCTCATACTTGGCAAGCTGCTGGGGATTCTGCAGATATTCGAAAGCGTTGATCTTGCCGTCCGCAGTGGTGGCGAGTTCTCCACGCGCCTGCAGATAGGGCTTGAGTTTTCTGATTTGGTTGAGCATCTGATCGATATCGGCAATCAAATCGCGCTGCACCGGGAAACCCGGCAGGGGAGCGAGCTCGATGACGCCAAGATCCCCTGCGCCGACCGCATTTTCCTGAATGTCGGAAACATCTCCGGTGTGTCGGAATCCTTCATCGTCGACCAATGTCGGATTCGACGGTTTGGCCCAATCCTTGACGGACGCGGTGCACAGCAGGGTGGGGGTGCCGTTGATGGACACCGCATCGGAACCGCACATGCCATGTCCGCACGAATAGCGGAATGCCAGCGTCGGATCGATGGTGCGTTTGATCTTCAACAGGCAATCAAGCACCGTGTCTTCCGGACGCACGTTCAACGTGTAATCCTGCAACCACTGCTTGCCGCGCGGGCGGCGGCGCGCCGACGTGCCGGAATCCCCAAACGGAGAGCTTTTTCTGGCGAACGGAGAGCCGCCACGTTCGCGGTCGCGGGCACGCTCGGCGCGCGGGGCAAACCTATTCACCCGCAATGTCACCGTATTCACGCCGTTTTCCATACCGCTCATGTACCCGCCTTTCCAATAAAACCGTCAACTAGTCTGCCATACGCCGTGCCCAGCGGAATCAGTATTCGCGGGCTTTTGGCGGCATATTCACAATGTGCACCGGCTGCCAGGAAATCTGGCCGGAGGCATTCACCATGGAATGGGCCAGGAAATGCTCATCGTCGCGTTCCGGAAAATCAAGACGCTTCAGCGAGCCACGGGATTCGTGACGCGCATCGGATGAGGTGAGTACGGCCTTGCCGAGTTCCAGAAGGTGGCGGACCTCCCAAATGGCGGTGATCTCCTGGTTGAACGTGGGGGAGTCGGAATGCGCGTGCAGGGCTTCGGCACGGGGCGCAAACTCATCATGCAATGCCGTTAGCGCCTGTTCGATACCCTGCTCGTCGCAACGCACGGCGACAGCGCGTTCCATGACGGTACCCAGATCGGCCATCAGCTGGTAAGGATTGTCGGCTGCATGCTCCTCGTCTTCCGGAAGCTGCACCAGCAGATCCTTGAGTTCGTTGGAACGGGTGTCAGTGGCCTGCTGGACCGCATCCGAACCATTGTCGGCGTCGGATTCAGCCATGGGATCGTTCACTGGAGCGCTGGAAATGCGTTCCGCCAGCGCCTTGCCGGAGCGGGTGCCGAACAGGCATGCATCCAGCAGGGAATTGCCGCCGAGACGGTTTGCGCCGTGCACGGACACGCATGCGCATTCGCCGGCAGCGAACAGGCCTTCGACGACATTTCGTTCGTCGTTCTGCCAACGGTAGACTTCGCCGTCGGTGGTGATCGGAATGCCACCCATGGTGTAATGCGCGGTAGGCTTAACCGGCACGAAATCGTGTGTCGGATCAAGATCCGCATATTTTTCGATGGTTTCCACCACCTGCGGCAGTACCTCATGCATATGGTCGGCATCAATACCGGTCATATCAAGCCACACGCAATCCTTTGGCCCTTCGGGGTCCTTCGGATCCGCCACGCCGTGGCCGGCATCGATTTCAGCCATAATGGAACGGCTCACCACATCTCGTGCAGCCAAATCGGCATGGCCGGGAGCATACTTTTCCATGAATGCCTCGCCATCGGCATTGCGAAGCACGCCGCCTTCCGCTCGTGCCGCTTCAGACAGCAGAATGCCGGTATGCGCCAGACCAGTCGGGTGGAATTGCACGAATTCGCTGTCTTCAAGCTGCAGTCCCGCTTGCAGTGCGAGAGCCATGCCGTCGCCGGTCAGATCCCATGAATTGGAGGTGGTGTGGAATAGGCGGCCTGCGCCTCCGGTGGCCAGAAGCACGTTGCGTGCGTGGATGGCGTGCGTTTGGCCCTTATGCGTGTCAAATGCCACTACGCCTTCGACTTTGGATCCGTCTTCGGTGATTACCAGATCGGTCACGTACCATTCCTCGGCGAATTCCACGCCTTCGGCCACGCATTGCTGCCACAAGGAGAAGAGGATCTGATGACCGATGCGGTCGGCCGCATAGGCGGCGCGGCGAACCGGTTCCTTGCCGAAATCCTTGGTATGTCCGCCAAAACGTCGTTGTGCGATATGGCCGTCCTCAGTACGGGAGAACGCCACACCGTCATGTTCCAGATCGATTACGGTTTCCGACGCCTCTTTGGCGAGCAGTTCGGCCGCGTCCTGGTCGACGAGCCAATCGCCGCCTTTGACCGTGTCGAAGTAGTGCCAGTGCCAGTCGTCTTTTTCGACGTTGCCGAGGCTGGCCGCAATGCCGCCTTCCGCGGAACCGGTGTGCGAGCGCAACGGCTGGAGTTTGGAGATCACCAGGATGTTCGGCTCGATGCCGGCTTCCTTCAGGGCTTGCATTTGTTCGCTTCGCAGCATTCCCAATGCTGCGGACAGGCCTGCCGCGCCTGCGCCGACGATTACTGCATCATACATATCTTCAACATGCTTCGGACTCATAGCAACGATTTTCGCACAAGGTGTGACCTCATTGCGGTTTGCCGGTTGGCGGGTTTGCCGCTGCATGCGTGGTTATGCGTGTCTGATGCGTATGTTTTCGATGGATTCCGTTGATCTGTGCAGGCTTGGCGGTGGCGTTGTTGGGCGTGATGTCATGTGGCGCTTGCGTCGGTGATGGTGATGTTGCCATGCTGTGTGCAGATAAGTCCGTTGAGTTCCATTAATCCCAGCTCCATGCTGATTCGTGAGATTGAGTATTCTCCGGGATTGCTTTCGGCCAGGATGGCGAGTAGACCGTCAGTGGAGACGTGGCCGTATTTCGCGCTGCATGTTCGTATGGCTTTGAGTATGGCTGCAGTGGCGTTGGTTGGTTGCGACAGACTGGTGTCGGTTGACTCTTCCGACGGTTCGTCGTCGTTGTCTGCCGCGTCGGCTGATTGCGGGCGATGCGCTGCGTGGCAGAATTCGTCGATATCGGTCAGCGAGCAGATGATGGAGGCTTGGCCTTCTTGTATGAGTCGGTTGCATCCTGTGTTGTGAGGCATGGTTACATCTCCTGGCACGGCGAATACACGGCGGTTGAGTTCGTTGGCCCATCCTGCGGTGTTAAGCGCGCCGGAGCGTGCGCGTGCCTGGGCTACGATGAGGGTGGATGATAGCGCCGCTATCAGGCGGTTCCTGATAAGGAATCGTCTGGCTTCCGGAACGGTTCCGGGGCAGAGTTCCGAGATGAGCGCGCCGGAATGGTTGATGATGGTTTCGAAGAGGCGCTCGTTGCTTTTCGGACCGATATAGTTGAGTCCTCCGGCGAATACCGCGACGGTGCGTCCTGCGAGGGGCGTTCCGATCTCGTCCATGGCTTGGATGGCTCCCCAGTGGGCGGCCGCATCGGTGCCCAGAGCGCCTCCTGACACTATGAGATGGCCTGCTCGGGCCGCTTGTTTGGCGAGCTCGTGTGCGCTTTGCCTTCCGTACTCGCTTACGTCGCGTGATCCGACGACACCGACCGGTTCGGAGCATGACACCAACGCTTGGGGGTCACCTTTCCCCCATAGGCATAATGGCGCGGCCCAGTCCGTGTGTATGGTGAGGTCGGCAAGCTGCGAAGGCCAGTAGGGGTGATGCGGCGCGACGATCCACTGCGTGCCGTTTGCGGTGAACCACGTTTTGAGCTCCTCGGGGTCGGTGCTGGGCAATGTGGTCAGGCGATGCTGCCACGAGACCATTGCGCCGTGGAAGGAGGCCATACCTCGAGCATTGATGGTGCGTCCCCAACGTGTAATGCCGTTGATGAGCGCCGCGTCCAAGGTTTTATAGGCTGCCGTGGCCACGCTTTCATGATTGCCCGGACCGCTGTCGGCAAGCAGTTGCAAGGTATGCGTGGCTGATCCGATGCCTTTGACCAGCGCGTACATCATCGCATCGGCGCTGTCCAGACAATAGGTGAGCACCGCGCGTGACAGGGTCTCATCGTCGATGGCGGTTGCGTTGACGCTCGTATCGGCGGTTGTGTTCTCGTTCATGTCAACCTCGTTCTCATGGAGATTCCTTGCATCATCTCTTCCGGTCCGGGAGAGGTTTTGCCTGACAGGTCGGATAGCGTCCATGCGAGTCGCATGGCTCGGTCCGCCCCTCTGAGGCTGAGCCGTTCGCTGGCCAACGCATGGTTCACGAGCTCGATGGCTTTTGTGGACGTGTTGGCGCGAAGCCATGTTCCGGTGGCTTGCGCATTGCAGACCCATCCGAATTCCCGGAAACGTTCCTGTGCCGTTTGCCTTGCCACCATGACCCGCAGGCGGATGGCGTGGCTGGATTCGCCGGAAGGAACCGTGCCTGGGTTGATGCGTTCCACAGGAGGCACTTCGATCTGAATGTCGATGCGGTCGAGGATCGGCCCCGACAGGCGGCTGAAGTACTTGATACGGTCTTTTTCCCTGCACGTGCAGCGCTCGCCGTTGCCGTATGCGTAGCCGCAGGGGCAAGGATTGGCCGCCATGATCAGTTGGAATCGTGCCGGATAGTAGGTGGTACCTTTCGCGCGGGATATCGCCACATACCCGGATTCCAATGGTTCGCGCAAGGTTTGCAGGGTGCGTGCCGAGAATTCGGGCGCCTCGTCCATGAATAG
>ENA-OPRW01001531-OPRW01001531.1-human-gut-metagenome-genome-assembly--contig:-NODE-1531-length-15509-cov-5.832665_pt1 | contig 15509 bp, 15 predicted proteins | sample MGYA00241898_ERZ501890 | MGnify/ENA primary metagenome ERZ501890 (study PRJEB25962, sample SAMEA2042216) | human gut metagenome | biome: human gut; feature: human-associated habitat; material: faeces... | reverse complement strand
GCGCCGCAAATAAGCGGCGCTGTATTTGGCGTGGAGCGAAGGATTTGACCTTTACCATTAGGTAATGCGGCATGTCGTAAGTTCTATACGGTGAAGTACATTCGCATGCCGGAACTTCTTGACGAATTAAATGTTGCCAAAGGATGTGGTGACCTCAAGAAAACAATCAAAGCTTATCAGAAGGTAAATCTTCTCATTCTCGATGAATGGCTAATCCGTACGTTAACACCGCAGGAATCCTATGACCTTCTTGAGATTGCAGAGTCAAGATGCAACAATAAATCCACCATCTTTTGTACTCAGTATGAACCAGTGGAATGGTATTCACGCATCACTCCAACAGAGGCTGCTGGAAGTCCTATTTCAGAAGCAATCATGGATCGAATCATTCATAACTCATATGAAGTATTGATTGATGGTAAAGTATCCATGCGTGAGCGTCACGGATTAAAAGCAACCCAGAAAGGAGGCACCCATGAATAATTATTGTGCATTCAGCAAAGATCATCATTGTATCAAATGGCAAGACTATGTGTTAACTCGTCTTGAACTGGAAGAATGCGATGAATTGTGTCATGGCAATTGGATTGAAATAGAATCTCTCCAGCGTCAGGTAGCTTTCCTGAAAAAGCTTCTGGAAGAAAACCGCATTGTATTACCAGACGATTACTATGACCTATGATTTATTCAGTTGTATTTATAATTAACAGGCAGTTGCCTGATAATTAGCATAAAATAGCATTGGCTCAGTCTCCGTGAGGGTGGCTCTCATCCTCCGTGGGACTAGCTCAGTTTGACCGTGCAAGTGGTTCACTTGGAACGGAATATACATGATGAAGAAAAAGTGATCTGCATCTGTAAAAAACACAAAGCATCAACGAATTGATTAACAATCCACAGCCGGGGCAAATGCCCCGGTAGCTGGAGCAGTTAAGCTGACAACAACAAGAGCAGGTCAGTGACAGCTGGATTGTCGGCTTAATTTGAGGGCATAATTTAGATTTTTACATATTTAGGAGTGGTCAAAAAACTAATTCTAATTTTTTGTGAAAATACTTTAAGTACTTTTGCCATACCTATATTCATGGCATCCAATACAGCATTTCTGGTAATAAACTCCATACGTATATCTGCATAATTTTCCTTAGTTTCATGAGAATAGCCATCAAAACCGGCTAAAGCAATTTCTTCAATATCATAATTCATTAAAAATTTAATGGCCATAAGTCCTGCATTATCTTTTACTGCGTCTACATCATTTACTAAATCTCTATACTTAGTTTGAAAGTATATTTTGTCACTTATTATATTGGATGTAACGATACATTTAGAATATGATTTCTTATTTAACTCTCGATATCTTCTTAAATTACTTAAAAATATGTAATTCGATATTGGATAATCGAAGTTTACACTGATGCATATGGCATCTTGAGCATATTGTTCAATTTTTTCTTTTTCATCAACGGAACTTCTTCCTGGAGCAATAAGAAGTATCTTTTTATTTTTTAAAGTTGTAGCTAACTCTTCTTTATGTTCATCCTGAACTCTTCCTGTTGCCAGGTATTTCATATACAACTCTTCAATATATGACTTATCAAAACCGACTTTTTTATCTTCATCCATCAGTTGGAAGATATTTTCCATATCTTCTACGGTTAATGTTTTCTTATCATCTAAAAATCCGGCATAATTTGGATGTGCATTATTTTTGGCAGAAATATAATTTGGTAGGGAATATCCCCAATAATTTTTTTTATAAAAATCATCTAGAATTTCATCAACAATTGTAAGCAGTGGTTTTAGATTGTAATTGGCATTATGGGTTTCGTTTAGATATTCAGTAAAAAGTTCTGTGTTTAAGTTTCCAGCACCTCGTCCCATTCCATAAATGGATGCATCAATAATAATAGACCGATTGCTTTGAACTTGTGTTAATGAAAGGCAATTTGAATATGCAAGTTGCATATTATTATGAGAATGAAAACCAATATGGATTCTATCTGCTAAATTGTGCTCTACAGTATAAAATAGCCGAATTAAATCTTTTCCTTTCATCATTCCAAAACTATCCACAATATAGAACGCATATGGTTCAAACATATTGACTCTCTCGATTAAATCAATAAATTCCTCATCTGTATAAGATAAAGATACCATTCCCTGAACAAATACTTTGTATCCTTTCTGTTTAATTTGCTGGCAAAATTGCAGTCCTTCTAATCGTTCTTTTTTATGAAAAGTAACTCGGATTCCATCTATAGATGAACCATCATATTCTGGAATATCTCTAATATCGAACTCTCCATAATTTATCATGCCGACAAATATCTTGCCTTCTTTATTTGCTGGAATGAATTGCTTTACTTGTTCAAAAGAGGTGTATTGTGTTCTATCAATATTAAAGTTTTTCTTTTGGCTGATATATCCACATTCAATGATATCAATATTAGCTTCTATTAAACCATTAATTATAGTTTTGATATTTTTGTTCCCAAACATCCAATCATTGCAATAACCGCCATCTCTTAATGTACAATCTAATAATTTGATTTTACTCATGATTTATTCACACCCTTTTTTGAACATATGATTATAAATAGCATCAGCTATCAAAAAATCCTCTGGTTCATCGATATCAGTTGCTTCAATTTCTCCTACTTCAACGATGAACGGCTTGTTTCCAATTCTTCTATGAAATTCGGACATTACCTCTTTTTTATATATATAAAATCCACTCGTCTCTTCATATAATGCTGGTAAATCTTGAGTTCTAGGGATGTTGTCTAATTCATAATTAAATGGTTTTCCATCTTTCCATAAAAAATCTTGTAACTTTTTGGCCGCAAAAGAAGAATCGTAATTACCACTTAATACAGCGTCAAGTCCCTTTTGAATGGATTTTTTTGAAATAAATGGAGCTGTAGTATGTGTCATAACATAAATATCAGCAGATATCTCTTTAGTGAAACGTGTTAACACTTCAGTCATGCTAGTTGTATCCTGATCTAAAGATTCAGAACGTTTAAGATATTTAACTCCTTTGGGGATAAAGGATTTAATATCTGGATTACTGCAGTATACATAAACTGCATCAATATTTTCAATTGCTAAAAGTGTAGAAAGTATATAATAACAAAGAGGATGTCCATTTGTAAAAGCTTTTGTGTTTTTTTGTGGTAAACGTCGATTATTTAATTTCATTGGTACGATAGCAACTGTTTTCATTATTTTCCCTCTTATAATTTAGATAAAATTTTTTTAATTAATTTTTGTGTTTCAACTATTGTATAATTTTTAACACATAATGTTGAATTTCCAGCTGTCATTTCTGATAATTTGAGTGCTATTTTGTAATAGGTATTCCGATCAAAGTGTCGATTATCTTTATTGGGTAAAGATTTTTTTGATGTAACTATAGTTCTCATATCTAATAAATCAACATTTTTGTATTTTTTAACTAATTCGTCTACAATAGCATTCATTTCTCTATTTCGATTAACCCTTTCTATACCTATCCATTCAGAAATATCTATATCTATACCATTGATTAGAATTATGTGTGTATCAGGATTAATCATATTTATTATTTTTTCAAGATTATTTTTAAATACACTTGCCTTTTCTTTTCCTATAAATTCAAAATTTTCTATAAGGTATTGTTTTTCATCTTCACTCAATTTGGATAAAAAGACATCTTGATCATAATATCCACCATATCCAATTTCATAATTTGATTTTTTGTTTTTCCATATACCCCTGATAAAATCATCAACTACACTAAAGACAATAGTTTTAAATTTGCCGGAAAAAATTTTTGAATTGAAAGAAATACTTTTTTCAAAAAATGGAAGATGTTCACACAAATTTTGTTTTTCGCTTTCTTTTAATTCAATCATATTTATTAATTGCGATGTATCAGAGGTTCGAATTTCTTTACCATTAACAATCGTGTTAAATTCTTTATGTATTTCAAATTTTGAATCTAAATATGCGCAAGCTTGTTCCAAATCACATCCTGCAATCATTAGAAAAGCATCTTTAGATATATTTGTATTACTTAGTGTATTATTATTTTTTTCTTCATGTATCCAATCAATTTTTTCCGCATATTCTTTTTCCAATTCGGTGGAAACAGGATTAATGATGTTGATTTTGGGGTAACCTAATTTTTTATATAAATAATTTTCAATTCCAAAACCAATAGTTCTGCATGAAAAAACAAAATGTTTCAAAATATTAGACTTCAAAGCATAAAAGCCAACAATACCATAATCACCAAATTTATCACTTACGTGTATACATGCACAGGAATAGGTCTTATCTGATAAAATTTTATTAATCTCATCAGTATTTAACCTGATTTTTGTAAAATTAAGTTGATTTGTTCTCTGAATGAGTTCTACAATTCTATCTATATAGTTGGTACAATCCTTTATTATTAAAATTTTTATATTAGAATCTCTTAAAAAATCTTCATTCGAAGAATATGTTAATTCTTCTGCGCTTCTAACTTCTAACACTTTATATTGTTTAAGACGTGAATGAGAGAGATCATTTTTCCCTTTTAAAAACTCATTATTCAAAAACTCACTATTTAATATATCAGGTAATTCAGTCATAATATGTGGATTATAAAATTCGGCTTCCTTTAAATTAGAAATATTATCATCAATAAATAATGTGTTTTCCGGACGTAACGAACATTGTTTTAATAAATGTTTTACTTGTTCGCCTTTTGGTGTCCAAGAAATATGAGGAAAAATAAAATAATCCCATATTTTCCAGTCCTTAAGAACTTTTTCAACATCGCAATAATTGTTTTTTGAAACAATAGAACACATTATTCCTCTGTCTATCAATGATTTAACTATATTAAAATTTTTATCAACTTTTTGAACTTTTCCTTCAGATAGAGTCCCTTTCCAAAAAGTTTCGTCAAGATCCCAAATAACTAATTTCACCTTTGAATTAATCATATCAAACACTCCGACTTCTAGATTTAAAAATTAATTTCATTTTATTAGATATCTCTTTGAAATAAGGATTGTTATAATAAATCAATAAATAAATAATGTTTGGAACAGTTATACATATCAGGCCATTTATAATTAATCTTCCTAAATCAGATGAAATATGTATTTGAGAACATAATAGATATGTAATCTCACCTGTAATTAACATAATTCCAAGATATTTTATATAAAGCCACATATAATTACGATATGATTCCAGGCCAAAATAATCTCTAAATAAATAAAAAGTTGTCCATGGAATGCTTACAAAAGCTATATCAATAATTGTTGCAGCCAATATTCCGTGTGCACCAAAATTTTTTCCTAAAAAATAATTAAGGAATAAATTCACAAAAATATCCATCAGGCTTAAGAAGCGTAATGACCACCACATACCTAATGCTTGTGTATATATACTCCTTATTAAGCAAATACAATTAATAAATAAATATAAAGCACATAATATGACCATGCTATTATTAAACATGAGTTTTTCCGTGACCCATATCTTCATAAATGGTTGTTCTAAACATAAAATACAAATTGAACACCAACCAACAATCCATTGTAGAATAAATGTAAATTTCAAAAAATCGTTATGGTTCTTTGAAATAGAATCAACAGCTATACTATTTCCAACTCCTGCAATTAATGCTGATTCTATTATCTGAATAATCCCGGCAACAGATGTAACAATATATAAATAATTCGAATACATAGCTACCATAGTTAAACCTAAAAAAGCGGATACAAATAAACTATCTACAGCGCTTCTGATTGTAGATGATATTTTGCCTAGCATTAAACCGAGAACTCTTTTTTTAACGCTCTCTAAAATAGCTGGGTTAAGAACACCTGAACAAAAATATTCGGGATAAGTTTTTCGCGCCAAAAATGCAGTAATTATATTTATTGAAATAGAAAACACTGGGATTACAATAGTATAACAATAGTAATTTTTAGAAAATAATACTAATACAATTTGAACAACATTTTGTAAAAACAAACATGATCCTTGTACTTTACTATTGATATCATTTCGCTGATGAGCAATAAAAAGACAGTTTTTATATGCAAATAAAAAATAAGAAATTGCAGTGTTAGCCAAATAAATTAAATACAAAATATTAATATTGATATCAGCAGGGATATCTCCCTTTATAAATAAATGTAAAAAAGGCATTATAGCTATACCAACAATTGAAATAATTATACCGATAACATAATATGCCTTTCGATAAAATGCCATCAATGCACAAATCGTTGCTGTATCGTGCTCTGCAATAGGTTTATACATCGTACTAATAATAGCATTCGATATTCCTAATTCAGCCAAGCTTAATAAACCTAGTACAGATACAAACAAACTGCTTAATCCAAGATAATCTGCGCCAAGGACTTTTATCAAAACAGTTCTTGTAATAAATGGCATAAGTAACGTAATTATTTTTTGAATAAAGCCCCAAGAGATATTTCTTATTGCATTTTTTGTTCTGTTCATGCTATTTTCTCCTCGAAAATACGCTTTTAAAACAAATCATCAAATGATTTTCTTTCAAAAACTTCCAGTTTTCCTCCGCGGGTAGAATTGTAAATTTCAATATTGTTGTTTTCACAAACCGTTCTTGCTTTCATATACGCAAGAGTAGTTTTATCTAGCCGAGGTAAATTGATTAATTTATGATCCATTAAACTCATATAATTATTATTTACAGAATTATCTACTCTAATCGATCCATCAAGAGCATACGTTGCTGCATAATTATGGTCACATCCCAAAATATAAATTTTAGAATATCCCATATATACAGCCATTTGAATACATGCATATGTAACGGTGTAACCTTCACATATTTCATTTGCCATATCAAAGGAGAAACCTGGAAAATGTACACCATCATCATATGTATTAACAAAAAATGCAAATACATTATTTTCTTTAAAAACATCTGGATATTTATTGCAAATATACGAATTCAGGAAAACATATGGACAAGAGTTTGCTATTAACCCAAGATCTCCACTTAAATCATCTATTACCTTTAAATCTTGAGATACATAGTATGTAGGACGCCAGTCTGTACTTCCAAATAATTTATAAATGCTGTTAGTTGCAAAACAATCCTCATTTTTTAATAAGTTTAAATCTTCTAAAGTCAAGCTAGGTCCATTACCAATAATAAAACAACGCTTTCCTTTTTTTTGCTGTTTAAATTTTGAAAGTTCGTTAGCGCGAATAAACTGTCTGCTTAGATTATGGGCTTTTTTTATGATTATTTTATTTCTTACATTAATACATGTTTTTATTACTGTATTTTTTTTTAATGTCTTTTTAATATTATTTACAATCATCAAATTAATTAACCTCCATTATTAAAGAACAGCTCGCAGAGATTTTGTTGTGTATGCTTGTTTGATAATAAAAACAGCATAGTAAAATCAACAAATATATTTCTAAAAGAGGATTCTATTGTTCCATAAAGTGACAACAATACATATATACCTAATAATTCTATTTCATAATTATCAACCATTCGTTTTGCACTAATTACATGTACTATTCCCCATATAATGAAGGCAATAACCCCCATTTCAATCAAGACTCCCACATAAGAGTTGTCTAAAACATTATACTGAAAATATAAGTTTCTTGTTGGATCATATGTGTACTCCGTGAAATCTGTATGAATGCCAAAAAAACTATATCCAAAATAATTTAAATTGTAATAGGCTTCAAAAATTCTTGAATTTAACGCCAGACTTAAAGACTGGAGCGCTGGAATAACTGTATATAAGATGGCTGTCATAAAGCTAAAAAGTTGACATAAGGGAAAAAACAGTATAAATATACTTTGAATAACGCCATATCTTTTGTTTTTATATAAATACCTTAGAAAACTTATCGTTAGTGGATAAAGAAAAAGTAAAAAACTCACACTGCGATTTCCTAAAAAGAAATAATTCGATATAGACATAATAATCATCAAAATATTTATTTGCTTAGGATGATTTTTTTTCAAAAAAGCTTGTATAAAACAAAGTACTAATATTATTTCACTGAAATTATTAGGATGCGAAAATCCATATCCACTATAGCCACGTCTTTTTATTCCTGCATCAGATATACCAAAAAGATATAAACAAAATACCAATGTAGCACCAATTAATAGACCTAAAAATATTGCTTTACAGATATTTCGAAATTTAATATCTTTTGAAGATGATATTATAAGCGAAATAAATAATACCCAACCGTAACCCGTAGTGCCCTTTACTATTACACCAATTATCACACATATATTGATAACAATTAGTTCTTTCCAACTATATTTTTGTAGCATCATAATAGATACTGCCAAGCCAACATAAATAAGATCGTCTATACTATTTAATAAATTAGCTAAATTAACTGACTCGACTACAACGGCAGAAAATTTTAAGCAAAATGAAAACGACAATATGATGTAAAAAAATAAAATTGGTAACTCATTTTTATTTATTTTCAAAGTAATAACCTCTTAAGTTTATCTTTTAATAAATAGAACGTTGAATAAAATAAGTTTGATTTGATATTGTTATTATTGAAAATGAATAACGCCTGATATAAAACCTCTAAATCTAGTAAGATAAATTATTCGATTTACTTTATTTGCAAACAGTGCTTTTACTAACATTCCTATAGTGTTACGCAAAGCAAATTCAAATAATCTTAAATGTTTACGTTTACAAAAGTCAATTTTAAATAATGCTCCTTTTCCTAAAGCATGATTATATAGAGATTGTATATTAGTTACCAATTTAATAGGATGATATGCTACCATTAAATTACAAAACATAATTTTATAATTTTGATCGTATAGTCTTAAAAGAAAATCTGTTTCTTCTGCTGAGGCATATTTATTCCCTACTCCCAATCTCTCATCAAAATTTCCACATTTAGATATCGCTTCTATTGGGAAAATAAGTGTGGCAGATGGACAAAAATTTAAAATATCTTTAGCTTTGAGGAAACTTTCGTTTTGAGTGCAGCTATATTTCACAAAAGGAGTTTTTTTGTCTTCTATGCTTAGTATTATTCCGGATAAAACTATACAATCATATTTTTCAATTATTTTCCTTGCTTGAAGTAAATAATTTCGTGTGTATATAGCATCATCATCTAGTAAACAAGCATATTCTCCTTCTGCATACTGTAAACCATAGTTTCTTGCTTTAGATAATCCTTTAAAATCAACAGCATAATATTTTATATTTAGGGTGTTAAAACGCTCAACAATCGTTTTTGTTTTGTCATTATCGCTTTGATCGATTACAATTATTTCGAAATCTTGTTCTTCTTGAACCGTGAGAGAATTTAAGCATTCTTTAATTTCTTTACTTCGGTCTAAGGTCGCTAATATTAATGAAAATTTCATTGTAATTCCTCATTCATAATTGATAAAATCTTTTTCGCAGATACATCAAATCTATAGTTTTTTCTTTGATAGTCATCGAGTTCATGCGGCATTTTAGAAATATTTTTCTCTAAATTTAATAGTAATTTCTGTAATTCATTAATATCATTACTTTTAAAGAAAACTGCTTGTTGTCGAAGTACTTCAGGCATAGATGCTGCATCAGACGATATTACAGGTGTTCCAAATGACAAAGCTTCGACTGGAGGAAGCCCAAATCCTTCATATAATGTTGGAAAAATAAAACACATTGCATTTTTATAAATGGACGCAACATGCTTATCTTTGACAAAACCAGTAATATGCACCCGATTTTCGTTATTATATGCATCAATAATGTTGTCCATTTTCCAGCCCTTACGACCAACAAGAACTAAATCATAACCAACTTTGTCTTGGACATTTGAAAATGCTTGTAATAAAATTTTGATATTTTTCCTTGGTTCTAAGGTAGAAAGCGTCATGATATACTTGTTTGGTAAATTATATATTTCTTTTATATCGTTAAAATCAATCTCAGCAGATTTACATAATGTATTGGAGACAGCAGATGGCACAACATAAACCTTATTTGGGTGTACTTTTAATAATTGACAAATTCGTTGTTTGGAAAAATTTGATACTGTTAATAATCGTTCAGAGTTAACAGTTGCCGCATAACATCCAGTTCGAAAATACACCTTCTTAGCAAAAGAATCATACTTTGAAAAATCAAATGCCCCCATATCATGTAAAATTGAAATAATACCCTTTTTTTTGAATAATATTGGATTAGCAAATGCTAAAAACAAATATTTATCTGCTTTAATATGATATAAGTGGTAAGGCAAAATTATTTGATTAAAGATTAGTTTATTTTTTCCATGTAATACTTTGGCACTAATTCTAGTATTATCTATATAATCACAAAACTCACTATATATTTTTTCTCTAAATATTAGTATATAATTATTACTCTTATCATATTTTAAAAGTTCTATAGTTATACATAATGCGTATCGTTCGATACCTGATAGATGATACGACAAAGATGTCAAATCTATAGCTATAGTCATCGTTGTATCTCCCCAATAATCATATTCTATTTATAAATTTCCACACTTTTAGTTCTAATTTAGGTGAAATACTTGTTAACCAGACTGATAATTTCTGGGTATATCCCGAATCCTTATCTTTATAAAATAAAGTTGCATTATCTTTAATAATTTTTGTTAATTGAGTATACTCAGCTCCTTTATATCCACCTGCCGCCATTGATCTAAGCACAATACTTGCTTCTCTAACTTCATGCAAAATGCATGCATTTGTAACTATCTCATTTTTAAATAGTTTATTAAAATATTCTGTTACGATAAAAGAACTCATCCATTTTTTATCAAAGGGTACTTTGCCTGAATATCTAACTCTATTCGCGCCAGTATTGTTTTGTCTATAGTAATATAATTTATCTCCGATAACTGTTATTTTATCGCAATAATAAATATACTCACCTGCATACAATACATCATCGCATGCCCAATATCCGTCTTTAAAACATAACTTATTTTCCCTAATGATATCCATTAAAAAAAGCTTATTCCAAACATAGCCGTTGAAATTGTTATATCCCAAAAGGTGTCTCATAGCTGTTTCGCGATTAAATATACCTTCTCCTATATTTTTTACCTTAGGAGGGTTTTGAACTCCAACAGGTTTAAAATTACATACAACCATCTGAGAGTCTGAATTTTCGGCAGTAGTAACCATTTTATTCAGATATGCCTCATCATACCAATCATCACTGTCAATAAATGCTACATACTTTCCTGTTCCTTTATCAAGACCAACATTTCTTGCGGCATCAACACCACTATTGATTTGATGAATAGGGATAATTCTAGAATCTTGCTTAGCGTATCTATCAATAATTTCAGGACAATCATCTTTAGAACCATCATCAACCAAAAATAATTCAAAATTTTTATAAGATTGATTTAGTACAGATTCTATGCATTTTGCAAGATATGGTGCAACATTATAAATTGGCATAATCACCGTTACTTTAGGATTGTTCATTTGTTTTTCTCCTGTACTTATATATCAATTTAATAATTTTTAAATCATCTACAAAATAGCGTTTAAATAGTCTTTTCGGTTCCATCAAAAATCGATAGAACCATTCTAATCCATGCGCACTCATCCATTTAGGAGCTCGGTTAACATTACCTGCCAGAAAATCAACAGTTGCTCCGGCACAAATTGATACCTTTGCATCATATTTCTGATAATTTTCATAAATCCATTTTTCCTGTTTGGGGCAGCCAAAACAGGTTATTAAAAAATCCGGATGAGCCGCATTGATGATGCTATTGATTTTTTTTAATTCACTTTCATTTTTTTCAAAACCCAAAGGTGGTGCATATGTACCTGTAATTTTTATTCCGGGCAAAGTCTGTTCAAGATTTTGTTTTGCTTGTTCGGCAATCCCATCTTTGCCTCCAATAATAAATATAGAGTAGCCTTTGTCAGCTGCTCTTTTGCATAATAATGGAACTAGATCAGAGCCAGATATTTTCGCCTTAACCGGATGCTTATGCCATTTTGCAATCCAGACTAAAGGTTTTCCATCTACCAAAACCATATCTGCCCTATCTACAATTTCTTTTAGGTATGAATCATGCTCTATTTTTATAATGACATCCACATTAATGGCAACTACATAACTTTTGTCATTGTTCTCCACCATCTGTTCAATGGAATTTAATGTTTCTGCCATGTCTAAATTGTTTACAAATGTATTTAATAACGGTTGTTTTTTCATAATATCCCCATTCATTTATTGCATTGATCAATGTGGAAATTCAAATTCTTCCGGGCTATAATGGATAACCCTTGTTCCGCCTTCTTCAAAATTGAATGGAATATACATTAAATCTTGCATGGCTTCTTTTACAGCTTGCTGTTTATCTGGCTGAACATAAAACACCAAAAATCCACCGCCGCCAGCACCAAGAAGTTTGCCACCTAAAGCTCCAGCATTTATACCTTTCTCATACAGTATATCGATTCCATTTGTGCTGATGGCACTGCCAGTTCCTTTTTTGAGTTTCCAGGTAGTATCTAACAATCGCCCAAAATCATCCAGATTACTATTTTTGTCTGTTAGTACGGACTCAGCTTCATCTACAAGTGCATACATTTTTTTTAACTTTGTTCGTTTGTTTTCGGAACCGCTTATGTTATTTGTTTTTTGTACACCGGAAGAGAAACGGGTAAAACCAGTAAAGAACATTAACAAGTTATTATTAAGCTGTTTCTTTCTCTCTGGAGAGATAATCACAGGAAGAACTTCATACCCGTTGGCACTGAAATTTATCCGGTTAAAGCCACCAAAAGATGCTGCAATCTGGTCTTGCCATCCCCCGGCTTCATTACAAAGCACGCGTTCTAGATGGATTGCTTCATCAGCTAATTTTCTTTTGTCAGCATATTTTCCTTTTAATGCATAAAAAGCATTTAACATACCTACTGCAAAGGAGCTGGATGTTCCGAGTCCTGATCTGGCTGGAAGATCTGCTTCATATGTCAGTCGGATTTCCTGCATATTGAGCATTTTCATTGCTTCGCGAATAGCAGGATGTTGGATATCATTTGTATTGGTCACTCTTTCTGTTTTTGAATAAGAAAGCTCTGTTGAATAATCAAAAAATCTAGGTAAATGTCTAACATTTACATAACAATATTTATCAAATGTTGTAGAAAGAACCGCACCTTTATTTTCTTTAAAATAGTCTTCCATGTCAGTTCCACCACCGAAAAATGACATCCGAAAAGGTGTTTTTGTAATAATCATTCTATGTTCCTCTCTTAAAATAAAGCCGATAATCGCACATTTCAGCAACTATCGGCTCTAAAATCCAATCATTCATTTTCAAATATTATGTCTTCTTTATTAGGTCAAATCCCACCCTAAACTCCAAATAATTGCTATTATTTGAACTTGACCTGTGTAGATGATTATTGCTATGCATAGCAGCTTAAATAGTTGTCTTATCCTCAAAAAAAGGCTATACTAAGTTCATAATTAAGTTGCATAGAACTGGGGAAACATAAGGAGGTTACGATGGGCAATACATTTATGACTGCATTAAATATATATAATGTTCGTCATTTGAAAGATATAATAATTCCGCTTTCAAAAACAGAATGTAAATCCTTGATCTTAACAGGAAAAAATGGAAGTGGAAAGACCAGTGTTTTAAAAGCGTTGGGACAGTTTATGCAAGAGGCAGTTTCAAATAATGATTATGGAACACCAGAAAAATGCCGGGCTCGTGTAGCCTCTTATGAGGCGTCTCTTAGGGCCACACCTCAAAATGAAGAAGAAAAAGTCCAGATGCAGAAGAATAAAGACTATTTGAAGATGTGGAAAAAGGATTTGATGCATTGGACGAGTGGGGCAGTAGCTGAGTATCAGTCATATGCAGATTTAAAAGATAAGTATCAGGAGGGGAATTTTATTTTGGCATATTATGGGGATGACCGTGAAATAAATGTAGCAATTTCCCCAAACATTGAAAAAGTTGATCTTAAATCAGTGTATATGATGGAAGAACGGCCGAGTGTACAGTTAGTAAAGTATTTGGTGAATCTAAAAAGTACAGAGGCGTTTGCACTGGCTCAAGGCAATATAGAACGCGCAAACGAGATTAAAGAATGGTTTTTACGTTTTGAGCAGGTATTGCGGTCGGTTTATGAGGATAAGACTTTGCGCCTGGATTTTAATATTGAAACATTTCAGTTTACGATTATCCAAAATAATAGAGAGCCATTTGATTTTAATTCCATGTCAATGGGGTATGCAGCGGTATTTGATATTATTGGTGATTTGATCATGCGTATGGAGGCTCATAGGCGATATGATATAGAAGGCTTGGTGCTGATTGATGAAATAGAAACGCATTTACATGTTGCATTGCAGAAAAAAATCGTTCCTATATTAATGAAACTTTTTCCTAATATTCAGTTTGTATTGACAACGCATTCTCCATTTATTTTAAATTCTACGCCGAATGCAGTTGTTTATGATTTGGAAAGTCATACTTTGGTAAAAGAAGGTCTGACACAGCTTCCGTATGAGGGGATTGTGGAGGGATATTTTAAAGCAGATTGCTTATCTCAGGAATTAAGAGAAAAATTTGAGGAATATAAGAAAATTGTTCAGAAAACAGAATTAACAGATAGAGATTTTGCAAAAGCAGCAGAGTTGGAATTTTATCTGGACGAAGTTCCGGATTATTTAGCGATAGAATTTGCTTCAGAATACAGTCGGTTAAAATTGGAATTTTCAAAGAGGGGATAAGGGATGGTAAAAATAGAACGTTCTTCTGTAGTACCTTTTTCTCTTGCAATTGAAAAGGCAAAAGGAACTAAAAACTATAGGGAACAAGATGTAGTTCTTCAATTAAATGCGGATTTTCATGGAAAATGTTATTTGTGTGAAATTGATGAACTGCAAAGTGTGGAAGTGGAACATTTAAGGGCACATCGGGGAACGGATAGAGATCTCATGTTTGATTGGAATAATCTGTTTCTATGCTGTCCGCATTGTACCGAATATATGTTAAGGAAGAAGTCCAGCTAATAAATGTCAATAGAAAATGGAAAAAAATTTTCTTAAAAAAAGGGTAGGCTGCCCCCTTGGTGAATATATCGTTCTTTTGCAAGATATTGATTCGTTGGATTTACAGTATTTTATGCAGCTATATCGCATTTAGCAGCATTGTATTGTTTGATGTGCTCTTGTGGAGTGATGATTTCAAAAGGTTTGTTGTCTCTTAGTATTGCAAATATCATGTTGCATACTTTATGTGAAACGGCTCCCATTGCTACGAGCTTTGGTTTTGAATCACATTTCTGGAGATAGTATTCACGAAGAACTGGATTTTTAGCTTTTCCATTACGGGAAATACTGATACTTTGCAAGGATAATGTGTGAATCACACGTCTGGCAATAGAAGAACCACGCTTAGACATTTGAACCTTGGTGCCTTCAAATTTG
>ENA-OPRW01001524-OPRW01001524.1-human-gut-metagenome-genome-assembly--contig:-NODE-1524-length-15570-cov-3.061167_pt1 | contig 15570 bp, 13 predicted proteins | sample MGYA00241898_ERZ501890 | MGnify/ENA primary metagenome ERZ501890 (study PRJEB25962, sample SAMEA2042216) | human gut metagenome | biome: human gut; feature: human-associated habitat; material: faeces... | reverse complement strand
CCCAGCCGTTATGAGTTGTGGTCACAGATTCATCATCCTCATGCCCTGACGCCCGTGACAACGGCACAATTTCCCCTCCAACACCCCACCCTAATACGGGTTTCTCAAATAATAATTCCTTAGACTTTCTCCAGATAACTTCTCTCCCCGAAAGATCTGTCACTTCATCTTGAAATAACAAAATTAATGTCCTACTATAATAATTTTTAGAAGACAAATAATTAAGGATCGCTCCTCCTATCTGGTCTTTATAAATACTATAGCAACATCCAAACAGGAATAATAATCCTATAATTAAAACTTGTTTCACTTTTGATTTTATCGAGTAAAATAAATTCAAAATGACAAACACGCCTAAACACAATAACGAACCTCTCGAACCATACAATACGATCAACAATATTTCACCCAAACTCAATAGAAGAAAAAAGAATTTACGTCTCCGGATATATTCATTCAAATGTAACAAAAGTGGCAAAATCATTGAACTTGAAAAAAACATGTTGTAATGCGTATCACCAGTAGAAGGCGAAAAAACAATCAAGGATAAAATTCCAGCAATCCAATAGGATGCCTTCAACAATGTTTCATACAAAATCTTTTTATCACAAACTGAATAAATACATATTCCAATAGGTAAACAAAAAAAGAAGGTCCATAAAGCGTAACTTTTGATAGCCTCTAACTCATAAATATTCTGAATGACACTTTTCATGTATAAAAAAAACAACACGAAAAATGTCACGCACAAAACTTTTCCTGATCGTCGAATAACAATTTTACAAACTCTTAGTAAAGCGTAATAAAAACATAATCCCCCGATCCCGCTCACAAGCCCCCATACACTTTGAGGCAATGTGAAATAAAGTTTTATTGATGCATTCAAAGCACTTACGATCAGCCACACGACTATGGCAAGACTTATTTTTTGATCTTCCCTATAAAATCTATCACAAAAAACTTTCAACTTAACATTCAATTTTACGCAAAATACACTTTCAACTTTCCAAGAGTATTACACTTTTATAAAACATCGTCATCCATATATAAAACGTCGGGCAGGATTAGTTCTTATGTATTCAATGACTTCTCTTGTCCTCTCCCCGAACAAGGGTCCATTATACATTTGCTGATATTCGATTTGTTGTGAATTCAAATTTATTTCTATAACCTTAATACGTCCGTCTATATCTACCGTAAAATCCCAACCTATTAATTTTACAAATGGTAATCTAGAATGTAATTCTATTGCTTTTTCCTTTATTAAAGCATAATATTGTATCTGACATTGATCAAATCTCACACCCTGTGGAGAATACAAAAATTCTTTAGAAGCTCCATCAACAGCACGAGGATGGAGGCGACCATCGGGCATTATTCCCACTAACATTCCTCCAGAATTCAAATTATCAACCCGCATCTCCCCCTGACCCATTCTCAAAAACGAAGATAGTACAGATACTTTCCCATTCAAATTCAACGACACCAACCTTACTGTATTAACGGATTTATTATTAAATCGAGCAAAATCGGGATGTTGTTTAATGACATTTTGAACAACAATATCCAAGTTATCTCTATGAAAAATTTCTTGTAAAAGTTTCTGTTTTTCTTGAATTGATTTATGAAATAATGAAATAAACTCGACACCATTTCCTCCCCCTGAAGCAATTGAATACTTAACAATAATTTCATCTTCCGCATATACTAATAAACAAGCGTCATTTTCAGATATTGGATTTCCATTTCCATCATAAATATTACCTTCTATACGATTTACAATTATTCGCGGCAAATATTCTTTATTAATAAACTTATCTAGAATACCTTTATGTGCCATACAATTCACATACATAATTGGATTAAATACCACCTCAACTAACGCATTAAATACTTCATTCGGGACATATAATGGATTAAAATCACCCGTACAATTTTTATAGTATATGAACCATTTATACGAGTAAGGTACATTCAAACCATCCCATATTTCTTTTATTGCAAAAATTTCTTCTTTCCGCAATTTTTCTTTTTTACAACCATATAATTTCAATTTTCTATTGGCTAATTTTACATATCCTTTACTTATATAAGAATATATACATCTATTAAACCATGAAATGAACATCAGCTTTACAAAATTTCTCATAACGCAAATATTTTTTTCAACCTAATGCATATTCGTCTTGCTTCATTTAAATATATCTGGAATTCTTCCACGATAAAATATTTAGATAGAACTAAATACAACGAACTATACATTAAAGTTTTAACACATAACTGAACGAATGGTTCTAATGGTGGGATACAATAATACAGGCAATAACTTCCTCCCCCGCATAATAAACTTAACACCAATATATCTAAAATATCTGAAATTTGTTTCTTAAAACCATATTGAGGAATAACCTGCTTCGTGTACGCAACACTTATAAAAAAAAAGAGATAAGGAACAATTGCAACTCCTATAACCATTAATAACCACAAATTCCCTATATATGCAGCCAATAAAATCAAAACAAAACCAACACTTTGTTTTAATAATCGACTAAAAAAATATAACTTGGAACAACCTTGTGCTAATAAAATTGTATTATTCAACTGGATAGAAGATAACATTATTCCCCCAGAACAAGCTATTTGAAATAAAGGAACAGCTTCCATCCATTTTTCTGTATACAAGACTTGAAACAATGGATCTGCAATAAAAATCAACAATATCATCAAAGGGAAATTAATCCATACCAAACATCGAATTGTTTTTCGAAGTCCTGTTAACAATTTCTGTGCGTTATCCTGCACACTCGAAAAAACAGGAAATACGACCTGTCCTACAATCATCGTGAGCGTCTGGTTAGGAACACTCTCCAAAGTTCTTGCCTGCGTGTAAAGACCTAATGTTTTGGATGAAAAAGACTTTCCGATAATCAAAGATATTCCGTTTGAATAAACCGTATCAACCAAATTTGATAACAAAACCATCGAACCAAAATTAAACTGCGCTTTCAAGGCCCTTTTTGAAAATACCCAAGAAGGTTTCCATGAAGTGGATATAAACAATATTACCGATTTCGTCATACTAATAGTTAATGATTGGATCACCAAACTCCATACCCCAAACGAACAAAAAGCACATGCCACACCAACACAGCACCCAACCGAAGATGAAACAATCGATACAATACCCAAGTATTTAAAATTTAACTCTCGTTTAATCTTCGCAATTTGAACTACACTTAATGCATTTATAATTAAAATGGAACCTAAAACACGCAGTAAATCAGCCAATAATGGGGTTGAATAGAAATTAGCAACACTTGGTGCTGAGAAATATAACACTACATATAAAATGATCGCTAAAATTATGTTTACATGAAATGCCGTCGAATAATCCTCGTCGTTTATCGTCCTTTTTTGAATTAATGCCGATGTAAATCCACCATCAACGATGATACTTGCAATAGCAACGAAAACCATAATCATCCCAATCAAACCAAAATCGTTCGGGCTTAATAAACGAGCCAAGAAAAGATTGGACAAAAACATAATAAATGTGTATCCGAACCTCTCCACCGCACTCCACACCATCCCAGAAATTGTTTTTTCCTTCAGACCGATCATTTAACCAACATTTTTTTTATTAATGCCACTTGATTAAGAACTGTCAATGCGTTTATGTCATTCTTAAGAAATGCAACATATTTTGTAGCATCTTTGGTCAGTTTTCCTTTCAACATTTCCGTCCACAAGTAATAGTTATTTGGGTCATAATACTTTTTAAACAAATCGAAATGAATAGATAACCAGCATTTCAATCTATCTTTTATTCCATGAGGGAGCTTCATTTTTGCCAAAAGTTTCATAGTTCTAGAACTCGGTTTATAAATAGCTACACCTAAAGGGATAAAATATCCTTCGAACATATATTGATTATATAAAACTTGATAGTATTTTTGCTTCCATTCGACTGATAACCAAAAATCGGATAATTCATCATCCCACAATGGAATTCTCCAATCAACACCGAAATAATCATAGACCCTTACAGCGTTTACAATAAAATTGGCCTGCCGATTTTGAATATTCCAATTATTAAAAAGATCACATGCAAGATTTACATCATGAGATGAAATCGTTCGATTCAAATCATCTCCTAAATATCTAATAACACCCTTTCTATATTTCCTCTTCAGCACATTCCAACCATAATATTTTTCATATATCAATCGGGCAACAGTCCTATGCGTGGTCAGTAACTCGTATGGCACCTGATCACCTCCTAATATCTCTCCACTATGCCCTGGAATAATCACAGCATTATCTGGCACAATCCCTTTTTCTCTTAATCTCTTAAAAGCAATAAAATCTTGTGTATGCGATATTGTATTTAGATTCATCGCAAACAGCATGTAGTCGTTGTATTCATCACTTTTAAGAAAGTCCATTTTCAACTCATCAGTATATTCTATATAATACCAAGGAAATCCCAATTGCTTTGCCACTTGTTTCGATATTGAGACTTCATAACTCGCCTTGTCTCCATAAGTAAAACAGGATATGTTAGGAATGTTAAATTTTTTGCATAAACAGGCCAATAAACGGGAGTCATACCCACCACTCAAAGGAATAAATATTGGTCGGTCTCCAATCGATTTTATCATCCGTAAAAAAGCTTTATCCATAACCTCGACTCCTTCTTTCAAAATCTCCTCATCTGTTCTGTTCTTTTTCTGCTTCACGTAAATATGCCGATGATAATGAATCACTTCTGCCGTTTCATTTATCTTCACGTAAGAACCTGCCATTACAATTTGACAATGTTCAACCAAAGTCGCATCCCCATGTAAATAACCACACGATAAATAAGTCAAAATAGCAAGTTCGTTTAATTCTAAATGTTGTTCCGACTCCAATATCCTCCCTGCCTGATCTGTAACGATCCACCCCTCCAATTGCCACATATAGAGAAGCGGGTAACTTTTCAATTTATCGGCAATCAAGTATGTCGTTCCATCATAATTTATGATCGCACTAAAATTTCCATTCAATTTTAATAATAAATCAGCTAAAAACCCTTGTTTAATACCCTCCACAAACTTGTTATATAACTCGCCCTCCCCCAAAAGATTTTTCCCTAGAAAAGCAAAACCTTTTACATAACTCACCCCAAACGTTTTCCAAGATTTTCCCCCATTATTAAACAATTCAATTTTCATACTCCATGCAAATATTTATCTTAACCAAGTTTACATTTTAACAGTATTTGTAGGAAAGGATTTCTAGTCAAGATCTTATTAATAAAAAAATAAGGAATTTGTATTGTATTAAATCTACGGTAAGCATTTTCAACCTCCTCTATCATACTCCCTCCCATATTGAAAAATAATTCTTTAGACCAAGCAAACTTCAACGCCTCATGGAATAATAAAGCTCCAGCCTCTCCTTCTCCATGGAATATTGCTGTATTTATCCCATATACACATGTCTTATCCCAAACGATAAATGTTATAGCTAATAACTTATCACTACAATCTTTTATCGCTATAATTTTTCCAATATCATGTTGTTGAGAGAAAGAGATTATATTGCTTAACAACTGGTGTGAATATGAAATTTTTTGATTTAAAAAAGCCAAACAATCTATATGAAATTTATAGAATAGATCAACAGATACATCATTCACAACACGAAACCCTTTTTTTATCGCTCTCTTGATATTTTTCCGTTTATCTTCAGAATATGTTTTTAATAATTCGTTTTCATCCTTTATTTTCAAATCATTAAACATATAAGTATAATGCGTCGTTTGTCTATAATTTTTCCAATAAAAAGGTAACCAATTTGTATATTTATAATCAAACGATTGTTGATAAAATACAATTGGCAATTTTTCCAATTGCACGATCAAAGCCGTTATCACCTCCTTCTCATAGGACAATTTCTTTTCATATTTTTGACCCTCTGGATATTTAATTATGACTCCGCTATTTTGCGTGAATTCTGGTTGTGTAATATACGAAAGTCCAAATTTCTTTTTCACATAGTAAGGTAAAGCCCCTAATATTTCCTCATTTTTCTCGTACAACAACACGTCCCAATAGCCATCAATACAAACCGCATCCATCCACCATGGTTGTGAGAAAATAGGGACGAAGTCATTCTGTTCACAAAAAATAGTGTACTTTTCTTTATTTGTCATAACCAATCATATATTGCCAAATCGGAATATTTAAAATATTCTTACACAAAAATTCAGTATTCTTCATTGAAGTTTCACATTTTATACCGCATTCAGCATGCCGATAATATGTATGGAGTGGTGTCGACCAATTAAAATTTCCGACCTCTAAATGTTTTAATTTCAAATCATTTTTATATTTTCCACTTCTATCAACTAGCGATAATCTGTTCCAAACAACATTTCCTACATGGTTTACCTCATTCAATATATCTTGAATAAAATCAGGGTAATCGTATGAAACAACACCGTTAGCTCTTTCTCGTTGAATAGCTATCAAATTCAGTTTATCTTTTCTTATTCTAGAAATCTTTTCTGTCGCACACAACATATACCCAATTTTATCCCCTATACGCAAAAATAGAATTGGTAATATACAACAAACATGATAAATGACCCAAGAAGGAATTCTTAATGCAAGCAACAGACGTGTGAAATTTCTATAATCGATTCTAGGACTATATCTATTTCTCGCATATGTTAGCAAAAATTTCAACAACTGTAAATCTAGCCTTTGTCTTCGAAGTGATTCATAATTCAACTTTCCGTACTCTTCCTTCAACAAATTCGAAAAATTCACAGAAAATAATTGATTTGCTTTTAGTTCCCCACCATACATACAAGTATAAGGCTTATCAAATGAAAAACTATGCACGCTATAATGAGAAAGACTTCCAACAATATGACCATGTATCACGGATCCTTCTGTCTGCGCCATATCATCCACTAAAAGTATCCGATGCACAGAACAATATTCGGCAAAAAGTTCATACTGCTCATTGGGAATTCCTTGATAATGTGTAATAATAACAACATCTATTCCCTTACTATTAGAAACAAATAAATTATAATCCAATGAAAAATCCGTTTCTTTTACATCAAAAAGGAACACGTTATTTCCCGATCGTAAAATTGCTTCAGAAACAGTACTACAATTAAATGATTGAATTGCGACATTCAACGATCGAGAAAGAAACCTCGAATATGTTTTCAACAAAAATTGAATTGCATTAGATCCACTATTAAAATATAAACCGTCTTCCACAAGAATATTAGTTCTAATAGGAAAATCATCCAACCTCAAATATTTAGGGAAAGCTCTGATTATCATTCTAAATGAAGTCGTTTTACAATTTGAAAAGGATTTCCCCAACCCATAGAATTATCAGGCACATCTTTAGTTACATTTGACATAGCTCCTATAATACAATTTTTCCCAATTGTAACGCCAGGATGAATAACACAATTTGCTCCAATCCAAGTATCATCACCGATCTTAATTGGAGCTATTTTACAATATTTTTCTGTATTAATATTCGTTGCTAATTTTGAATCATTGGGACTTGAGGACGTAATCAATGTTGAATGTGGACCAAAGGCAACTCGATCTCCAATAATAAGATTATGTTTCAATTTATCAGACATCATTAATGTTATGTTGTAATTGACATGTACATCTTCCCCAACAATATTACCCAATACTCTCCACAAACGAATCCTTAAATCTACAAAAGGACATTTTATTAAAAACACTCGACTCCCTAGTTTAAAAAATTTTACACGCAAGTAATAAACGTAGTAATAAAACCTATAAAAATGTAACAACACTCTTTTGAAGAATCTCAATATTATCATACTACTTAAACTCACAAACTCCAATACTTCAATTCGTTTATCATTCCCCTATACATACCCTTCACATCCACCAACACAGCATTATCATAAGTCAATGACTTAAAATACTTCTCATCCAATTCCTTGTAAGCATCATGAGAGACAGCCACGATCACCGCATCATAATTATTCCTCGGTTTCTCGATCAGCCCGAAACCGTACATCTGTTTCTTCTGAGTCAGCATAAGCGTCAACCACGTCAACATCAACACCGAAATCTTTCAACTCGTTGATAATATCAACCACTTTCGAGTTACGAATATCAGCCACGTTTTCTTTGAAGGTCATTCCCATAACAAGCACCCGAGCCCCAAGAATTCCTTTACCCATGTTTATCAACTTTTTCACCAGTTTCTTGGCGATGTAACCTCCCATCGTGTCATTGATAAAACGTCCGGCACTGATAATTTGCGTGTGATATTTTAACTCGCTCGCCTTGTACACGAGATAATAAGGATCGACTCCTATGCAATGTCCTCCCACCAATCCCGGGTAAAACTTCAAGAAATTCCATTTTGTCCCGGCGGCCTCCAGCACGTCATATGTGTTGATCCCGATACGGCTAAAGATGATCGACAACTCGTTCATCAAGGCGATATTCACGTCTCGCTGCGTGTTCTCGATAATCTTAGCGGCCTCGGCTACCTTGATATTCGGGGCTCGATGAACTCCCGGTTTAACCACCAGCTCGTAAACTTTGGCGATGACATCCAGGGCTTCACCATCACAACCGGAAACAATCTTGATCGTGTTAGGTAACGTGTGAACCTTCTCTCCGGGGTTGATACGTTCCGGTGAATAACCAATTTTAAAATCAACTCCCGCTTTCAAACCAGAAATCTCTTCCAGGATCGGCAAGCAATCCTCCTCCGTGCAACCGGGGTAAACCGTTGACTCGTAAACCACGTAATCCCCTATTTTCAAGGCGTGAGCAACCAAACGTGTCGCGCTTAACAACGGGGTCAAGTCCGGTTGGTTATGACGGTCTATCGGGGTCGGTACGGCCACGATAAAGAATGAAGCCTCACGCAATTCGTCAATAGAGGAGGTAAATTTTATATCAGCCTCTTCAAAGGCTGCATGATCCAGCTCTTTACAAGGATCTATCCCCTGACGCATCTTCGCAAGACGCTCCTCGTTGATGTCAAAACCAATAACTGAAATTTTCTTGGCAAACTCTAACGCGATGGGTAAACCCACGTAGCCCAAACCGACAAGCGCCAGTTTGGCTTCTTTATTCACTAGTTTATTATACATGACAATTGAAAATGGAATGTTGAAAAATTGAAAACAAGAGAATGTTATCTCGTCCAGCCGAAAGGATGTTTCACGAGAGGTAATTTAGCCAGCGGGTGATAATCACCTTTCAAACCTATCGGCTCTGCGTTACGGATATGATGAACGATATTTATACAATTACGAACCTCGTCCAAACCGAAACCTTCACCGGCAAGAACGTGCTTGTAACTTTCCGTGTGCAACTCCGTGAAACCGTTACTGAACTCGAATTCCTCGCCCTCGATACGGATGGAACGATACGTGCGCTTTTCTCCCTCCACGGCATTCTCCGGTAGATTGTCGGCATTTATGCTCAGGAAATAACGAACACGTGCACGTTCTAGCTCCAAATACCCGGCCACCCGGTCATGGCTCTTCACGTGAACGATGTTCTCCTTAACCCCACCGAAAACCCAGGTCAACATGTCGTAAAAATGCACACCGATATTCGTTGCCACGCCTCCACTCTTGCGCTCGTCACCTTTCCAGCTCGTGTAATACCAGTTACCGCGAGAAGTGATATAAGTCAGATCCACGTCGTAAACTTTATCTTTCGGTCCCTCGTCGATTCGCCTTTTCAAGGCCTTGATCGAGTCGTGCAAGCGAAGTTGAAGGATGTTGTTCACCTTGTGCCCGGTTTCCCGTTCCACCTCGGCCAAAGCATCGATATTCCACGGGTTCAACACCAGCGGTTTCTCGCAGATCACGTCAGCACCCAAGCGTAACCCGTAACGGATATGAGCGTCATGCAAGTAGTTAGGAGTACAGATGGAAACCATGTCTACCCGGTTATCATCACCCTTTATCCGGGAACAATAACGATCGAACAATTCCATCTCCGTGAAAAAGGACGCTTCAGGAAAGAAACTATCCATGATTCCCACGCTATCAAACTTGTCGTAAGCAGCAACCAAACGATTACCCGTGTCTTTGATGGCACGTAAATGCCGAGGGGCGATATAACCAGCAACCCCGATCAATGCAAAATTTTTCATTATAAATAAGTTCCTATGTTTATGCTATCAATAATTATTCTATCTCACTATAAAATTCATTATATGCGACAAACTCACGTCTTGCCAAAATATCAAATACCTTTGCAATCAAACAGACATCATTACCATTTTGTTGAAAATCTTCTATCTTTTCATCCTCGATCTGTTCTACACTTACTCCTAATCGCATTCGTTCCCCAGCTAATCGCTCCTTTTCTCCAACAAACACATCCATTTCCCCAATAACACTCTCATAGGCCCGAATAGTCCACCACAAATCACCCAACTCCTTACAACTAAATTTCCGACTTACTCCCAACATCTCCGTTATGAGATTTTTAGCTAACATCCCACACTCTACATCTCCCGTAAAATAATAGCAATTACAAAGCAATCGACAAATATTTGGAGTACGACAAGGCAATACGATCTTATTACTTCCTTTAGGAATAAAAATCTCATAAGCAGCATCCAACGCCACATCCACGAATTTCATATCCGAATACAACAGGTAAGCATCCATCAAATCCACCACGTACCCCGCACGAGAATCCACCGGCATATCTTTATCTTTCAATAATTCCTGAATAACTCGGGCAATCTCTCGTATTCGATCATGAATATCCCAAAGGCTACCATACTCATCTTCTAACCATGGATACACACGTACCATCGAATAGACCGACAAGTAACCATGCAAGAGTCCCGACAGGGACGAGGGGGGACAATCCTTCAACGCCAATCCACACACCTGCTTGTACACTTCTCGAAATAAATTCTTTTCCATTGATTCCTATTACTCTATTTTTTCCAGAAACGAACTTGGTATATAAGACGTGGCAATAGACGCCACACCATCCAAACGAATAACAACCCGCTTGTGTCCTTTCAAACGTACCAGTTCCCCTTCCAAGCCCAGTAAAGGCCCCTTGATCACTCGTACTCGATCACCTCTTTTCAAGTCTTTATTAAGAACTTCCACACCATCGGTAGAAAAGTCCAATAAAAACATGAAATCTTCCATCTGTCTATCCGGGATAATCAATGAACGACGTCCTTCACGGTCTTTCAAGTAAACAACATTCAACATATGATCGTTCAGTAAAGAAAAACTAGTCGCTTTATCTGTCCGGATAAAGATCATCCCGTGAATCAGGATAACCCGGATCTTTTTTCGACCAAGTGGAGTTTCACGTACCCGCTCTTCCTGCGGCAGATAATTTTCTACTCCTAATTCGTCTAATTTCTTTTTAATGACCAATTCTTGATTTACACGGGTATAGGCGGCATACCAGTTTAATTTATCAGTCGTTATCATTGATTGTTTTTTAACAAAAGCTCGTGTTTATACCGGCAATTTCGAAGATTACGACTCGACTGGATGCGCTTCGCGCACTAACCCTACCACGAGTCCTGATTTATTGCCATGTGTTCTGTACGCTATACTTAAACAGCAATAACGCATAGAAGCTGTCTGCACAAACATCATTTCCGATAAAAAAACGATCGTTTAATGCTATTAACACCTGATTGATATTTGCAATTTCTAACAGATACGTTAACAAGCTGATTGTTAAATCAAAGAAAAATATTTCACATCCATTTGCTCTATATAAAAATTTAGTATATTTGCAGCGCATTAAACGATCGTTTTAAGACATCTAAATCATTCTTAAATTAAGCTCCACTGCCACCATTCCTATAAAAACAAATTCAAATTATATTTACCTACACATCACCCCTATTCTCACCCTAAACCAACCCAAATAAAGAAGTAATCTAACCCAAATAATCCCCCTTATTCAGAGCTTATTCGAAGCTTACACGTAGCTCATACATCACCGGATAAATAAGCACTGACTAAGCTTCGAGACATCATCGAAAAAGTGGGATTATCACCTTAGCATCTCCATTACTTCTCTTGAGTTTCTCTCCAGAAACCACAAATTACAAAAAATCTTAAAACATCTCTAACAAACACAAGTTTTCACATATATCCCTTGTCAAATATACAAAACAACAATGTAGATATATGAAAAAGCACATCACACAACTCCTCTTCAGCCTTCTTACCTTTTGCACGAATACGGACATTTACGCTCAAGAAAACGAGAAAAAGACCAAGAGCCCATGGAGCGGCTCTGTTTCCCTCAACTATGATTTCACGAACAATTTCACGGGAAACGTAAACTTGGGATATACACAAAAGAATTGGGATCTATTCCTGGATTATTCCGGACATTCAGATCGGATTGAAATCAGCAGTGAGTTATTTCGCGCTCTTTCGTCAGAAACATCTCAACTATTAGAGACAGAACAACACCATTTAAGCCATTCCATAGCCCTCCAATTGGATATGCGTCCTTCTCCACGCAATCTATTTCTATGGAATCTCAAACTACAATTCCCCAAGATCACGACAAACCGGGATATAAATAATCGCACGCAAACAAAAGAATACGACCTACACCATCGAATAGCATTCAGCCGGAAAACAATTGAAGGTTCCTTATTCTACAAACACATCTACGAAACAAACAAACACGAACTATCGCTAAACGGGATCTTCTCCCACACGAAAGATGCCCGCCCAAGCACGTATCAAATCGATGATCTCCCCACCTATACCTCCTCCGGAAATGAGAAACCGGAATTCGTCCACCTGCAAATGGATTATCTATATACATTCGAAAACCAAGGGCAACTCGAAACCGGAATTCAATTTTTTTCCAGATGGAATAAAACCAGATACAATCTTCATGACACGGAAGAAACCCTCGACAATTGGTTATCAAATTTGCCCCCTAACGACGACCTAAACCATCATGAATACATATACACGGCACATCTCTCCTACTCCCGACAACAAGGAAAATTTTGGCTCTATAAAATAGGGCTACACGCCGATTATGATATTACCCGCACCAAGCTCATGGAAAACACGGACAAACATAATTTTGATCGATTCTACTTTTACCCGCACTTAACACTCCAATACACGCCTTCTGATCAGCAAGAACTGGCCTTTCATTTTACTAGAAAGGCCGCACGCCCGGATTACACCCAACTAAACCCATTTACAAATCCGATCGACCACCAAACATTCGAGCAAGGTAACCCGCTATTACGCCCCGAAATCACGAACCGGGCCGAAATCAATTATCTTCTACACGGGGAAAAGATCCAGCTGAACGGGAATTTTTATTTCAATTCCACCGAAAGGTTTATCACCCCCGTCACGTTATTTTCGGAAGACAACACGTTAACCCTGTCTTACACGAATGGTAGCATGGAAAACAAGGTCGGCTTGGACATCAATCTATCCGGATCTCCCACCTCATGGATGACAATCACACCTTCCATATCCCTCGTCCACGCTCATGCCAACGGGAAATATCAAGGAATAAACCTTCATGTTGACGATTTCTCCTGGTCGGGCAACTTGGAATTAAACTTAAATTCTAAAAAACATACCGAATTTCAAGCCCTCTTCTCTTATCAATCACCAACAAAGGTTCCACAATTCAAAATTGAAGAGAATTACTATCTCGATCTGGCAATCAAACAAGGCTTCTTTAATAATCGCCTTCAAGTCAGTTTCTCCGTTTCCGACGTCTTCGACACGTCCGAATGGCAAGCCTGTTCAAACACGGATACCTATCGTCTGGCAAATTACAGCAAAGAAGCCACCCATGCTTACTGGATCGGGCTAACATTCAATTTCAACAACTTTACATCCCGTTCATCAGCAGACGATTCTCACCCGCAAAAACGCCAAGTAATACAACTAGGACAATAAAACATTACAAGAAATTCCACTTTTCAGCGCAGCAAGCAATCATTTCATTAATAATAACTACCTTTGTGACTGAAATTCAAAGCATCAATTACAATGGCGAAGATTATTGTTCAAAATACCAATAATGCGTAAATTTGCAATATGGACGAGAACAAAAGTATTATAGTTCTGCATGAAAAGCAGTTTGACGAAGTGATTAGCATCATTCAATTGCACCAAAGCAAAGCCTCTCGTATGGTGAACGAGGAATTGCTACAGACTGCATGGTACGTGGGAAGCTATGTATCAGCAAAGCTGAAAAGTGAAGAATGGGGAAGCAAGGTGGTGAGCCAACTATCAGAATACATTCGTGCTCGCCGTCCTGATTTAAGAGGATATAGCCGAAGAAACATCTACAATATGGTTCAGTATTTTGAAGAGTATTCCACGCCTCAATTTAGCTTAACGGTAGAGAAATTTCTGTCACATGAATTCGTGCAGTCAACAACTGCACAATTACAATCGGCTCATTTAGAAGCCCAAGATGATAACATAAATGAAGGGGAAAATAATGAGATTGTGCAGTTGTCAACTGCACGAATGCCTCAAGTTCTTACAATGACCACTTTCACCAATCATACAATGATACTTAGCCGTTGTCGTAATAACGAAGAACGTTTGTTCTATATATTATATGCTCACAAGGTACGTCTGAATGTAAAAGAGTTAGACCGGAGCTTAACCAATCAGACATTTTCAACGCTGCTTAGTGATAAGAAGAATCTATCAAAAGGATTATTAGAGTCTTATCCAAATGCACCTGTAATATTCAAGGACACAGTATTCCTTGACTTCCTTGGCTTACCCAAGAAGCATAGCGAATCAAAACTACGCAACAGATTGATTGAATGAATTCTGTAGTTTCTTTCTGAAAGACAAGGGAACAAACATAGTTGTTTAGACAAATCAACCAACATTCAAAAACAAAGTTCATAAAATTTATAAGATCCATTGCACTCAAATGCAACTTTATGAACCTTACAAACTTTATGAACTTTATAAACTTTTTATTCCCTATTTCCGATAATCATAGAAACCGATTCCAGTCTTACGTCCCAACAAGTTGGCACGAACCATCTTCCGTAATAACGGGTGAGGGCGATACTTGGAATCACCGAATTCATTATACAGCACTTCCATGATAGCCAGACACACGTCCAAACCGATCAAGTCTCCCAAAGCCAAAGGTCCCATCGGGTGGTTAGCCCCTAATTTCATGGCCTCGTCAATCTCTTCCTTGGTAGCAACACCGTCAGCGTAAATTCCAATACCCTCGTTCACCATCGGGATCAGGATTCTATTTACCACGAAACCGGGAGCCTCGTTCACGCTTACCGGGGTTTTACCCACTTCTGCAGCGATTGCCATCACCTTGTCGTGAACCTCCTGGGAAGTCAACTGCCCTTTAATCACCTCAACCAATTTCATCATCGGCACCGGATTAAAGAAGTGCATACCGATCACTTTCTCCGGACGACTCGTTGCGGCAGCAATTTCCGTGATAGAAAGAGAAGAAGTATTCGTGGCCAGGATAGCTTCCGGCTTGC
>ENA-OPRW01001479-OPRW01001479.1-human-gut-metagenome-genome-assembly--contig:-NODE-1479-length-16037-cov-3.204981_pt1 | contig 16037 bp, 17 predicted proteins | sample MGYA00241898_ERZ501890 | MGnify/ENA primary metagenome ERZ501890 (study PRJEB25962, sample SAMEA2042216) | human gut metagenome | biome: human gut; feature: human-associated habitat; material: faeces... | reverse complement strand
CAGCCGTTCCAACTACTCCAGAATCAAAGATACGGATCTGGATGCACTGTGGGAAAAAGGAAACAGTACAGCAGATGAGACAGAGCGCAGTGACATATATAAAGAAATTCAGAATACCATCAACGATAATATGTATATTTATCCGATCGCGTATTCCAATGGATTCTATGCGGTAAATAAGGATTTTGGCGGATTTGATGAATGTCTGTTAAAGACGATTTACTATGATTATTCCAAGATCTACACACTGGAGAAATAAAACATAAATTTATAAAAGATAATCACAGAAAGGAAGAGGCTGACGCGTTTTTCGCGCCAGCCGATTTCCTGTTTTCAGGGAAAATAAAGGAGGTACATTTTGAAGAAAATCGCAAACCGTCTGGTGCAGTGTATTCTGACACTGTTTATTGTCTCTGTTCTCTGTTTTGCACTGACAAAAGCAGCTCCCGGAGATCCGGTCCTGACTTATGTGGAGCCGAATATGAGTGAAGAATACATTCAGAACTTAAGAGAAAGCCTGGGTCTTACCAAGCCTCTTTATGAACAGTATTTCCTGTGGCTGGGAAGGATTTTTCACGGAAATTTCGGGAATTCCCTGATGAATAACCGTCCGGTACTGACACAGATGCTGGAACGTCTTCCGGCGACAGTGATCCTTATGGGAACCAGTATGCTGCTGGGATTTCTTATTGCTATTGTGCTGGGACTGTATTCCGGCAAAAATAAAAACGGAATTCTGGATAAAATCACCAGCCTTTTCTGCTATGTGGGAATTTCCATCCCTACTTTCTGGTTCGGTATCATGCTGATCTACCTGTTCAGCGTGCATCTTCATATTCTTCCAAGTATTGGCATGCACTCAGACGGAGACCGCTCTTTCGGGGATCTGGTGCTTCATATGGTGATGCCCTGTGCAGTGCTGACTTTTGCAAATGCATCCCAGTATATCCGGTATCTGAGAAGCAGTACCATCACGGAGATGTCCTCAGACTATGTCATGGTGCAGAAAGCCTATGGAATGAAAGAGTCCGGGATTCTGTTCCGCCATGTACTGAAAAATGCCATGCTTCCCATGATCACAGTTCTTGGAATGAGTTTGCAGTCACTGGTTTCCGGAGCCATTATTACAGAGCAGGTTTTTGCATGGCCGGGAATCGGACAGCTGGCGGTTACTGCTGTTATGCAGTATGACTATCCCCTGATCATGGGCATTACCATGTTTACAGCACTTCTTGTGGTGCTCGGAAATCTTTTGGCAGATGTTCTGTACGCTGTCTTTGATCCGAGAATTCGCAAGGCCGGATGTTAGGAGGTGAAGGGTCATGAGAGAAAATATCTGGAAAAACATTAAACTTGGTTTTAAGACAAATAAATTGGCAGTTGCAGGAGCAGTGGCTATCCTTCTTCTGGCACTGATCTCTATTTTTGCCTTTCTGTATCCGGTGGACCCCAATGCCATCAGCGCTACAGAGAGACTGAACGCCCCTTCTATGTCACATCTCTTTGGAACCGACGATATGGGAAGGGATTATCTGGCACGTTGTATTTATGGCGGAAGAGCTTCTCTTCTGGTTGGATTTCTGTCCATGATCCTTTCTACAGCCCTTGGAGTGATTGTGGGCTCCATCAGTGGATTTGTAGGAGGAACCGTGGATGCGGTACTGATGCGTCTGGTAGATGCACTGATGAGCCTTCCTACATTCCTGATCATGATCGTTATGAACGCTTTTCTGAAACCGGGTTTACAGAATATTGTCCTGATCATTGGATTTCTGACCTGGATGAACATTGCCAGGATCGTCCGCGGTGAGACGATTTCCCTGAATGAGAGAGAATATGTTATCTATGCAAAGATTTCCGGACAGAAAAAGCTTTCTACAATTGTGCATCATATTCTTCCGAATATCATGCCGACCATTATTGTTGCCGCAACTATGAATATTGCAAACGCGATCCTGATGGAGTCCGCACTGAGCTTTTTCGGCCTGGGCATCCAGCCGCCCACAGCTTCCTGGGGAAGCATGCTCAGCAATGCACAGCGTTATATCCAGCAGGCTCCGTACCTTGCCATCTTTCCGGGTATTCTGATCCTGATCACGGTTATCAGTTTCAACTATCTGGGAGAAGTGTTGAGAAAAGTATTTGAGCCCAAGTAAGGAGGACATGCACAAATGGAAAAATTACTGGAAGTAAAAGATCTGAAAGTGTCTTTCTTTACGGATCTTGGAGAAACACAGGCAGTAAAAGATGCCGGGTTTGCCATTGAAGAGGGAGATTTTTTCGGAATTGTAGGTGAATCCGGAAGTGGAAAAAGTGTAACAACGAAATCCATTCTCCGTCTTGGCCCGTCCAACTGCAGGATTATGGGAGGAGAAATCCTTTTTCAGGGTGAGGATATTCTGAAAAAAAGTGAGGCAGAGCTCCGGGAAATCCGTGGTGGTGAGATTGCCATGATTTTTCAGGATTCTCTTTCTGCACTGAATCCGGTCTATACCGTAGGAAACAAGATGGTGGAGCTGATCCGCCGCCATACTTCCATGACAAAAAAAGAGGCAAAGGCCCGGGTGCTTGAGCTGCTGACAGCAGTAGGGATCACAGATCCTGAAAAAGCCATGCGTAGTTATCCTCATGAGCTTTCGGGAGGTATGCGCCAGCGTGTAATGATCGCCATGGCTATGAGCAGCAATCCGAAAGTTCTCATTGCCGATGAACCGACAACAGCTCTGGATGTAACCATTCAGGCACAGATCCTTCATCTTCTTCTGGAACTTCAGAAAAAAAACAATATGAGTATCATTCTGATCACTCATGATCTGGGTGTTGTGGCGCAGACATGTAAGCGGGTGGCTGTTATGTGCGGTGGTTACGTGGTAGAGGAGGGAACCGTAGAGGAGATTTTTCTTAATCCGGGTCACCCGTATACCCAGGCACTGATCGCAAGTATGCCACGTGTGGGAGGAATCTTTGAACAGTTTCTGGAAAGAGATCTTTCTGACGGAAGCGGAAATTTATGTCCGTTTCTGAACCGCTGCAAGTATGCGGATAAAACCTGCGAGGCCTGTCTTCCGAAATATTATGAATCTTCGGAAAATCATAAGATTCTCTGTCACAGAAGGGAGGAGGAAAAATGAGTAATTCTTTAATTGAAGTAAAAGATCTGAAAGTATATTTTAAACAGAAATCTCCGAAACTTCTGTCTTTTAAGCCGGGTATCCTGAAAGCCGTAGATCAGGTAAGCTTTTCCATTGAAAAGGGAAAAACTTTTGGTCTGGTAGGAGAGTCCGGGAGCGGAAAGTCTACCATCGGAAAAGCAATCCTCCGCTATCATAAGCCTACAGGAGGGGAGATTTTTTACGGAGAAGCGGAAATTGGAGCTATGGGAGAAAAAGAGCTTCTTCCATACCGTAAAAAAATGCAGTCTGTTTTTCAGGACCCGTATTCATCCCTAGATCCAAGCCATACCGTGCAGGATATTATCTGCGAGCCTATGGAAATCCATAAACTGTATACGCCAAAAGAGCGGAAAGAACGTGCAAAAGAACTGATCCGGGTTGTTGGCCTTAAAGAGCAGGATCTTCTGAAATATCCTCATGAGTTTTCTGGTGGACAGAGACAGAGAATTTCCATTGCCAGGGCACTTTCCGTACAGCCGGAGTTTGTTGTCTGCGATGAGCCCATTTCCGCGCTGGATGTTTCTCTCCAGGCACAGATCGTTCAGATGCTTCAGGATCTTCAGGAAAAATACGGACTTACTTACCTGTTTATCAGCCATCAGCTGCAGGTGGTACAGAAGATCTGTGATGAGATCGGAGTTCTTTATCTGGGAAATCTTATGGAAATCGCAGATGCAGACAAACTCTATTCCAATCCGCTGCATCCCTATACAAAAATGCTGATTTCTTCCATTCCGGTACCGGACCCGAGAGTAAAAACACTGGATCAGATCGTAACAGATAACGGCGTGCAGTCACGTTCCATTGGCGGATGCAGGTTTCATAACCGCTGTCCATGGTGCGAAGAACGATGCAGACAGGAAGTTCCACTGTTTCGGGAAGCAGAGCCAGGACATCTGGTGGCCTGCCATAAATACTGATATCAGGAATTTCGGACAATATGAGAAGGGAAAAGAAAAAGGTGGAAAAAAATATATATGATAATTATCTGGCCATTCTGAGGGAAGAAATGGTTCCTGCCATGGGCTGCACGGAGCCGATTGCTCTGGCTTACGGTGCGGCAAGGGCAAGAGAAGTTCTTGGAAGAGAACCGGAGCATATTGTGGCAAAATGCTCCGGAAATATTATAAAGAATGTGCGCTGTGTCATCATTCCAAACTCCGGAGGATTAAAGGGGATTCCCGCAGGAGTGGTTCTTGGTGCGGTGGCAGGCGATGCATCGCTTGATATGGAGGTTCTCTCAAAAGTAACAGACGAGGGAAGAAAACGTTGCCGGGAACTTCTGGATGCGGATATCTGTAAAGTGGAACTTTTGGACACCCCGGTTGTACTTCATATTGTAATTGAAATGTGTGCAGGAGAAGATACTGTCTGTCTGGAGATCAAATACGATCACATTAATGTGACCAGAATTGAAAAAAACGGAGAAATCCTGCTGGATGCGGATCAGGCACTGGAAGAAAAAGAAGCGGCAGACCGCAGTCTTTTAAATCTGGAGGATATCCGGGAGTTTGCAGATACCGTAGAACTTTCTGATGTAAAAACTCTTCTGGATACCCAGATCAAAAGCAACATGGCCATTGCCCATGAGGGAATGACCGGAAAATACGGACTTGGGATCGGACGTGTGATCCGTGAAAATTATTCCCATGATATGCTTACCAGAATGCGAAGCCTTACCGCTGCGGCTTCCGAGGCGCGTATGGGCGGATGTGACATGCCGGTTGTCATTAACTCCGGAAGCGGAAATCAGGGAATCGCCTGTTCCGTCCCTCTGATCGTTTATGCGAGGGAAATGGAGCTGCCGGACTATAGTCTGTACCGGGCGCTTGTATTTTCCAATCTTCTTACTGTGTATCAGAAATATTATATTGGCAAACTATCGGCATTCTGTGGTGCGGTGTCTGCATCCTGTGCGGCAGGAGCAGCCATCACCTATATGGTAGGGGGAAGTATTTCCCAGATCAAAAAGACTATCGAAAATACTCTGGCGAACATTCCGGGAATCATCTGCGATGGAGCAAAGATCTCCTGTGCTGCCAAGATCGCGGCCAGTCTGGATGCGGCGTTTCTTGCTCATCATCTTGCCATGAACGGTCAGTCCTATGCTCCTTACACGGGAATTCTTCAGGAAGAAACAGCAGAAACCATCAGCTGTGTGGGGCAGATCGGAAAAGATGGAATGAAAGAAACAGACCGAGAAATCCTTAAGATCATGCTGGAACACTGAGAAAATTTCAGTTATACTGTTCTTAAAAGACGCCGGGGCGGAGACGGCACAGATTAACCGAATGCGGATGCTTTTATCCGCTTGACAAAGAAAAGGTTGGATTTATGGACAATGAATTAAGAATTGCAATACTGATCGATGCAGATAATGTATCAGACAAATATATCAAGATCATTGTGGATGAAGTGGCGAACATTGGTATCGCTACCTATAAACGAATCTATGGAGACTGGACCAGTGCCAGGCTTTCTTCCTGGAAAAATGTTCTTCTGGAGGATTCTATTATTCCCATTCAGCAGTACAGCTATACTACGGGAAAAAATGCCACGGATTCGGCCATGATCATTGATGCCATGGATATTCTCTATTCCGGAAATGTGGATGGATATTGTATTGTTTCTTCGGACAGTGACTTTACCAGACTGGCAGCAAGACTCCGGGAATCCGGAATGCTGGTTCTGGGCATGGGTGAGGAAAAGACGCCCAAACCTTTTATTTCCGCATGTAATCAGTTCAAATATCTGGATCTCCTTTACCGCAATCAGCAGGAAGAAGAGAAAAAAGAAGATCTGGAAACTGCGGCGGAGGCAAAGAAAGCAGAAAGCAGTAATAACAAACAGAACAGTTCCGGTTCAAAGAAAAATAAAGACTTAAAAAAAGTACGGAAAACCATTAATGCCATCATCGAGAAATTTTCTGACGAGGAAGGCTGGCTGTCTTCCGGACAGCTGGGCGATCAGCTGGGAAAACGTCTTCCGGATTTTGATGTGCGTAATTACGGGTATTCCAAGCTGACTCCGTTTATCAAATCCCTGGGCAGTTATGAAACCGGCAGGATTCCTACCGGCAGTGGCGGAAGGAAACAGATTTATTTCCGTATGAAGGAGGAACGGTAATGAAGAATTATATGGCACCCATGGAAGGTGTTACCAACTGGGTTTACCGCAATGCATATCATGAATGCTTTTATCCCATGGATAAATATTTTACCCCCTTTATTACCGCCAAGCCAAACAAGAGACTCAGCAGCAAGGAAATTAAAGAAGTGTCCCCTGACACAAACGGAAAGCTTCCGGTGGTTCCCCAGATCCTGACCAATAATGCGGAAGACTTTGTCAAAACCGCACATATTTTTCGGGATGAATATGGCCATAAAGAAGTGAACTTAAATCTTGGATGTCCTTCAGGAACCGTAACAGCCAAGGGAAAAGGGGCCGGATTTTTGGGAGAACCGGAAAAGCTTGACCGTTTTCTGGACGAGATCTTTGCTAACACAGGGATGGAGATTTCCATTAAGACGCGCGTGGGCACCGATTACGAGGAAGACTGGGAAAGACTTCTTGAAATTTACAGCAAATATCCAATAAAGGAGCTGATCATCCATCCACGCCTTCTGAAGGACCATTATAAGGGAACTCCGCGGTATGGATTATACGAAGAGGCACAGAGAAAAATCAAAGTTCCGCTGGGCTATAACGGAGATATTTTTTCCGTGGAAGCTTATCAGGAAATCCAGGAAAAATTTCCGGATGCGGACAGCTTCATGTACGGACGGGGGATCATTGCAAAGCCTTACCTTCTGGATGAAATTATGTGCGGAACCAGAATGAAAAAAGAAGACCGTCAGTCTCAGTATAAGCAGAAAATGCGCCAGTTCCATGACTGTCTTTATCGGGAGTATCAGGAGTACCTTTCCGGAGAACGAAATGTGCTTTTTCGTATGAAAGAACTGTGGAGCTATATGGCACCGGGATTTACCAATTACGCAAAATACCTCAAAAAGATCAAAAAATCCCAGCATTTGGGTGACTATGAGGCGGCAGTTATGAGCCTTTTTGGAGAACAGGAGATTTTGTAAATATGGATATAAAAGAAAAATTTGAAGATTTTATTGCCCAGTATCCGATTTTTGAGTATCGTCTGCTGGACACAGCTGATATCAAAGTGCAGGAACGTGTACGGACAATCTGCAAACAGGAATGTGAGCGCTATGGCAGCACCTGGGCCTGTCCCCCGGCAGTAGGAGAACTTCCGGAATGTGAGAAAAAGATTCACAGTTTTCCCCAGGCAATCTTTTTTTCCAGTGTGGCGGAAGTATCGGACATGATGAATATGGAAGAGATGCTTTCCACACGAATGGCACACGAAGATCTTACAGAAAAAGTCCGGGATTTTCTGGAGGGAGAAGGATATGAGACCTTTACTCTTTCCACGGAATCCTGTGATTACTGTAAACGATGTGCGTATCTGGATGGAAAACCCTGCCGTTTTCCGGAACATATGCATCCCTGTCTGGAAAGCTATGGTGTCGTGGTAAATGAGATCGTGGAACGGGAACAGATGGAATATAATCTGGGGGGAAATACCATTCTCTGGTTTTCCATGGTTCTGATCCGCAAATAATACATATGAAGAAATCCTCTGGCATAGATTAATGATAAATGCCGGAGGATTTTTTTATGAAAAAAATGTCGGAGTTTCTGGATCTGCCGGTGGAACCGGCGTTTCGTGAAACACAGGTGATCCTTACCGGAAAACGCCGGGCGATCGTTGAAAATTACAGGAATCTTCAGCGCTATACAAGAGAGGAGATCATAATTCTGACTCCGTCCGGCAGACTTGTGATCCATGGAAAACGCCTGGAAATTTCCTGTTATACAGCATTTGAAATGTGTGTCTGCGGACGGATCGAAAGCATTCTGCTTGAGGAGGGAAAGAAAAAATGATTCCTGGTTTTGTAAGACTGTCCGTTACAGGCGAACAGCGTGAACGGTTCCTGAATCTGTGCAAAAGCCGTGGGATAATGTTCAGGAGAATCGTTCAGACAGGAGAAAAAGAACTTCTGCTGACAATGCGGGTGAAAGATTTTTTTCTGATCGGTCCTCTTCGGAGGAAAACGGGTGTACATATTCATATCCTGAAAAAAAGAGGACCTTTTTTTTTTCTGCTGGCGTGCAGACGGAATAAACTCCTGCCGGCAGGAGTTCTGACGGTGATCGGAGTCCTTTTTTTTCTGTCCGGAAGGGTCTGGAACATTCATATAGAGGGGAATATTTTAAATCCTACGCCACAGCTGGTAGACTTTCTGGAAGAGAAAGGCATCTGTTGTGGAGTATCCAAAAAGAAGATCCACTGCAATGCACTGGCAGAAGAGATGCGGCGGGAGTTTCCGGAAATTACCTGGGTATCGGCAAAACTTTCCGGGACCAGGCTGAGTTTTGAAATCCGGGAAGGAGATACGAAATTATCTGAAGAAACATCAAAAGCTGCCTGCAGCCTTTTTTCAACTGTGGATGGAATTGTAGAGTCTGTGGTCACACGACAGGGCACTCCCCTGATCAAGAGTGGTGAAGAAGTAAAAAAGGGACAGGAACTGATTTCCGGTATTGTCAACATTACAGATGACAGTCAGGAGGTAGTCCGTTATGAGTATGTTCAGGCAGATGCAGATGTTTATGTACGCTATACCATTGATTATTATGATACATTTCCACTTACTATAGAGAAAAAAGTTTACAGGGAAAAAGAAAAACGGAGTTTTTTTATCCGAAATAAAAACTGGATCCTGGATCTGTCTCCTGCTGCGAAGAAGAATGAGGATCGTCTGATCTGTGAATATCCGTTTGTACCTTCTGAAAATTTTCGACTCCCCATTTCCGCGGGAATCATCACCACCAGAAAATATGAGATCAGAAAAGAAAAACTGACAGAAAAGGCCGCAAAAAAACAGGCCATTCAGAGGCTTTATATTTATGAAGAAAAATTAATAGAAAAAGGGGTTCAAATATCTGAAAATAATGTTAAAATAGAAATAAAACATCAGGATTGCGTCAGCAGAGGTTCTCTTACTGTCATAGAAAAGACAGGAAAGGAAGGCCCTACAGAAAGAAAGACGCAGCCGAAAGAAAGGACACCAGAGGATGGCTAGCAGCATTATCGAATTATATGTGGATGTGCCGGCAGACCGCCAGGCGAATATTTTCGGACAGTTTGACGAGCATCTGAAGCTGATCGAAAGAACTCTGAACGTAACCATGATCTTCCGGGATGGTTCTCTTAAAATCCTGGGAAGCCAGGAGGGAGCTACACAGGCGAAGGCGATCGTGGAGGAACTGAATACCCTTGCGGGCAGAGGCAATACCATCACACAGCAGAATGTGAATTATGCACTTTCTCTTGCCATGGAGAAGATCGGTTCCGTGATGGAGGAAATCGACAAGGACTTTATCTGTAATACCATACAGGGAAGACCCATTAAACCCAAGACACTTGGACAGAAGGATTATGTGGAACAGATCCGTAAGAAGATGATCGTATTTGGAGAAGTTGGATTAAGCGGAGAGGTGCGTGCAGTCAGTATGCCAGAACAGCGAGTGGCAGAGGCTAAAAAACTGGGATTTGAGCTCTGTATCCTTCCAGACCTGCCATTGAAGCCGGCGAGAAACTGGGATTTCTTCCGGGAGATCTCCAGAGTAAGGTCGATCCGTATCTTCGTCCCCTGTATGATGCACTTTATCAGATCATGGGGGCAGACAGCTTTGCAAAAAATATGGAAAAAGGCCTGATCGAGGTTGCTCCTCTTGCCTATATGCGAGGTCGTACTCTGGATAATGCATTTATCATTCTGGATGAAGCACAGAATACCACTCCTGCACAGATGAAGATGTTCCTGACACGAATCGGTTTTGGGTCCAAGGTTATCATCACAGGCGATGCTTCCCAGAAAGACCTTCCGAAAGATGCGGCGTCAGGCCTTGATGTGGCCATGAAGGTTTTGAAGAAGATTGATGATATCGGGTTCTGCCAGCTGACCAGCAAGGATGTTGTACGTCATCCCCTTGTACAGCAGATCGTGCAGGCCTACGATGATTATGAGAAAAAGCAGAAACCTGCCAAATCCCGGAAAGATGACAGGTATGCTGTGAAGAATAAGGAGTACAGAAGATGACCATAAATATCGAATATGAAACAGACCAGGAGCTCGGGATCGATTATGCTGCCCTTGCATCCCAGGTTGCGGATAAGGTTCTGGAAATGGAGAAATGTCCTTATGATGGACAGGTCAATCTGGTTCTTACCGATAATGAGGAGATCAAGAGAGTAAACACAGAATTCCGGAATATCCAGGCCCCTACCGATGTATTGTCTTTTCCGATGATCCCTTTCGAAACCCCGGCAGACTATTCTGTAGTGGAAGAGGATGAATCTTATTTTGATCTGGACAGTGATGAACTCCTGCTGGGAGATATCATGATCTCAGTGCCGAAAGTTTTTGCCCAGGCAGAGGAGTACGGACATAGTGTTACAAGAGAATTCTGCTTTCTGGTTGCCCACAGCATGCTCCATCTTCTTGGGTATGATCATATGACAGAGGATGAGGCGAAAGTCATGGAAGCCAAGCAGGCGAATGCACTTAAAGAGCTGGGTATCAATCGATAAGACAGATCGGAAGACAGCGTAACCGCGAAAAAAGTTAAGCGGAAGATCTTTCCGCCGGAAGAAAAGGAGGTAATATATGAGAACGAAAAAGACAGGTATTCTGGCAGGTATTATGACAGCATGCATCTGTGTCGCTCAGAGCGTCCCTGCATTCGGAGCACAGCAGGATCTGGTAGGCTTTGAGCCGAATACAGGCAGTCAGGCAGAAACACAGGTAAAGAGCTATCTTACCGGTGAGAATGTTCCCGAGAGCATCGGACGCCGGCGGCCGGTTGCCGTTATGATGGGCAACAACAGTTCCGGTGCGCCGCAGAGTGGGATCAATCATGCCGGAGTTGTGTATGAATCTCCGGTAGAGGGAAACATTACCCGTCTTATGGGAATTCTTGAAGATTACGATCAGCTGGAACGGATCGGGTCTGTACGCAGCTGCCGCGATTATTATCTCTTTTATGCCAATGAATTCAATGCGATTTACGCGCATTATGGACAGGCGGCTTATGCCCTGCCTTATCTGGAACAGCATGTGATCGACAATCTCAACGGGATCCAGATGGGAAAACTGGCATTTTTCCGGACCAGTGACAGGAAGGCACCTCACAATGCCTATACAGATGCTGCACACCTTCAGGCTGGTATTGATGCCATGGGATACAGCCAGGAATATAAAGAAGACTACGAGGGACATTATCTTTTTGCGGAAGATGGGGTGGAAATCGTACCGGAGGATGGGATCACCGCTAATACAGTGAAACTGGATAATTTCACAGATAACCATCCATGGTATGAATACGATGAGACATCCGGGGAATACAAACGGTTCCAGTTCGGAAAGGAACATGTAGATCAGCTGGATAACCAGCAGATAACCTGCGATAATATTATCCTGCAGTATTCCTCATGCCCGGCTTACGACGGAAACGGATATCTGAATATTGATGCCATTTCCGGAGGAGAAGGTAAGTTTATTACCAGAGGAAAAGCCATCGATATCCGCTGGGAGAAAGATTCACCCTGGGGAATAACTCATTATTATGATGGAAATGAACAGGAGATCCGTTTAAATCAGGGAACTACCTGGGTTGAGATCGTACAGAACGACAGGATTGATTCTGTCACATATCAATAGAAAGCGGGAAGCGTATACAGCGAATCAGAGCCCGTATCATATAAAGAAAAAAGCAGATCCGGACAATAATATGGTTGGCCGGATCATGCAGTGAATATACAGGTATCAGGAGAATTGGAAACATGAATGCAAATTACAGAGAACGTCTGAAAGACAAGAAACGTATCGTAATCAAGATCGGATCTTCATCTTTGATCCATTCAGAAACAGGAAGACTGGATTTTCGTAAACTGGAGATCCTTGCAAGAGAACTCAGTGATCTTCACAACCAGGGGAAAGATGTGGTTCTGGTATCTTCCGGAGCCATTGCTGTGGGAGCAGCAGCTCTGGGAATGAGGGGAAAACCTGCTGAGCTTGAAAAGAAACAGGCATGTGCGGCAGTTGGCCAGGCCAGACTGATGACTATCTATCAGAAACTTTTTGGAGAATACAATCAGATGGTGGCGCAGATCCTGATGACCAAGAATACTATGGTCAATAATACCAACCGCAGGAATGCTCAGAATACCTTTAATCAGCTTCTGGCAGAGGGCGTGATCCCTATTGTAAATGAGAATGACTCTGTCTCTTCCTATGAATTCCAGAATCTGGTAAAATTCGGAGATAATGATACACTTTCTTCTGTAGTTGCGGCTCTGATCGGCGCGGATCTTCTGATCCTGATGTCTGACATTGACGGACTTTTCACGGACGATCCCAATTCCAATCCTGATGCCCGGTTTATTGACATTGTAGAAAATATGGATGACAATATGAGAAAACTTGGAAAATCTTCCACAGGAAGCAATGTGGGAACCGGTGGAATGGCAACCAAACTTACCGCTGCGATCATTGCAACAGCAGCCGGAGCGGACATGGTTATTGCCAATGGAAATGATTTCCATAATATCCACAGGATCGTGGAGGGTAAGAACTGCGGAACTTTGTTTGTTGGAAACAAGAAGGAAGAATTCTTCCTCATTGATTATATTGAGAAACTGCTGTAAGGAGAATAATTATTATGATGGACAATATCAAGATCGACAGAATCAACGCACTGGCACATAAACAGAAAAGTGTAGGCCTCACGGAAGAGGAAAAAGTAGAACAGGCGAAGCTGCGCAAAGAGTATCTGGATGCGGTAAAGGGAAGCCTTCGTGCACATCTGAATAATATCGATATCAAAGAAAAGGATGGCAGTATCACCAACCTGGGAGAAAAATATGGAAGAAAAAAAGGAAATTAGAAAAAGAATCTTTAAAGCCAGAAAAGAACATGATGATGCCTGGATTCAGGAAAAAAGCCATGTGATCACAGAGACACTGACGAAACTTCCGGAATACAGAAACGCAGAGCGGATCATGGCATATGCAGATTACAATCATGAAGTGATCACCCGTTATATGATCGAGCAGGCATGGAAAGATGGCAAAGAAGTGGCTGTACCGAAGGTATTCGGGAAAGATATGATATTTTATAAACTGACGGATTTTTCACAGCTGGAATCCGGTTATTTTGGAATTCCGGAGCCAAGGGAAGACGGAGAAACTGTTTCATGGGAAGATGCCATGATGATCATGCCGGGAGTTGCATTTGATGAGAAATGTGACCGTGTAGGCTATGGCGGCGGTTTTTATGATCGATTTCTGGAGAAACATCCGGGAATCTGCAGAGTTGCGGTAGGTTTTTCCTTCCAGATCCTTCCGGAAGTTCCCACAGAACCGACAGATATCCGGCCACAGGTTGTTGTTACCGAAGAAAAGATCTATCGCGATATGCAGTAAAATGCTGAAATGCAATAAAGAGACAGAAAGAAAGGCAGGAGTATTTGAAATGAATGAAATGCTTGAAAAACTGGGACAGAATGCAAAAGATGCAGAGACCGTTCTTCGAAATCTTTCTACAAATGATAAAAACAAAACCCTTGAAGCTGCAGCAGCAGCTCTTGTGGAGCACACAGAAGAAATTCTGAAAGCCAATGCCCTGGATGTGGAAAACGGAAGAAAAAATCAGATGTCCGAGGGCCTCATTGACCGTCTGATGCTGACACCGGAGCGCATTGAGGGAATGGCAGACGGACTTCGCCAGCTTACAGGTCTTGAAGATCCGATAGGAGAAGTTACCGGCATGAAAAAACGTCCCAACGGACTTATGATCGGACAGAAACGGGTACCACTAGGCGTGATCGGGATCATTTATGAGGCACGCCCAAATGTAACTTCTGATGCGTTCGGACTTTGCTTTAAAACCGGAAATGTTGTCATCCTGAAAGGTGGAAGTGATGCCATTTATTCCAATACCGCGATTGTGGAATGTATCCGTGAAGCCGTGAGATCCTGCGGGATTACTGAGAATGCGATCCAGCTGATCGAAGATACTTCCAGGGAGACAGCAGCAGAATTTATGAAGATGAACGCATATGTAGACGTTCTCATACCACGGGGAGGACGAGGCCTGATCAAAGCGGTCGTAAACCAGAGCACGATTCCGGTGATCGAGACAGGAACCGGCAACTGCCATATTTATGTGGATGAAACCGCAGATCTTCAGATGGCTGCTGATATTGTGATCAATGCCAAAACACAGCGTGTAGGTGTGTGCAATGCCTGCGAATCTCTTCTTGTAAACCGCAAGGTAAAGGACGCTTTTCTTCCGGTTCTGGCAGAGCGCCTGAAAGAGAAGCATGTGGAAGTGCGTGCGGATAAAGATGCCGGTGCACTGATGCCGGAATCTGTTCCTGCGACAGAAGAAGACTGGGGAACAGAGTACCTAGATGCAATTATTTCTGTAAAGATTGTTGATTCCATCGATGAGGCAATCACACATATCAATACATATAATACAGGACATTCTGAATCCATTATTACAAAGGATTACGATAATGCATTGAGATTCCAGGATGAGATCGATGCGGCAGCGGTTTATGTAAATGCATCAACAAGATTTACAGATGGATTCGAATTCGGATTCGGTGCAGAGATCGGAATCAGCACACAGAAGCTTCATGCAAGAGGCCCGATGGGACTCGAAGCATTGACAACAACAAAGTATATTATCTTCGGAAACGGACAGATCAGGGGATAGTATAGATAGCAGGTTTTAAAATCCAGGTCAATTAGTGTAAGTTAAATAAACTTGTCTTTGACCTGGATTTTATGTATCATAATTCAAGTCAACTTATGATTTGGCTATAAGCTTGCCCGGAATTCACAAAATTACAATCCAAGTCAACAACATTTCTATAAAATCACATTCCCTCCCCCAAAAAGCATCCTATTAATAAAATAAGAAGAAAATAAAAAACTTATAAAAATAACAATCAGTGTTGACAAACAGAAATCGAGGTGCTATCTTAGTATCTGTAAGGTGTTAGCACTCAAAAACAAAGAGTGCTAATAACAAACAAAGATGAACAGAAAGGGGAACACAGAGATGTCTGTAGAAGCTGAATTAAGTGAAAGAAAACTTACGATATTGAAAGCCATCATACAGAATTATCTGGAGACTGGCGAACCGGTCGGATCACGAACCCTTTCAAAATACACAGATTTGAAATTAAGTTCCGCAACGATAAGGAATGAGATGGCAGATCTGGAAGATCTTGGTTACATCTTCCAGCCACACACATCGGCAGGGAGAATTCCATCAGATAAGGGATATCGCTTTTATGTAGATCTTCTGATGGAGAATAAGGAGCAGGAGATCAACAGACGAGAGGATGCACTTCTTGAGAAGACCGATAAGGTCGAGAAGGTACTCCAGCAGGCAGCAAAGGTCCTTGCTTCGAACACCAATTATGCGACGATGGTTTCCGCACCGGTCAACAGCCGGAACACATTGAAGTTCATTCAGCTATCACAGGTGGATGAAGAACAGATCGTAGCAGTCATCGTACTTGGTGGTAATGTGATCAAGAATAAGATCATTGAAGTTGGAGAAACCTTAAGTAATGAGAACCTGTTGAAGCTGAATATGCTTCTGAACACGACACTGAATGGATTATCCATTGATCAGATTACATTAGGTCTGATTGCCAGATTGAAAGAACAGGCTGGTATCCACAGCGAGGGTGTCGGTCATGTACTGG
>ENA-OPRW01001463-OPRW01001463.1-human-gut-metagenome-genome-assembly--contig:-NODE-1463-length-16174-cov-6.896768_pt1 | contig 16174 bp, 9 predicted proteins | sample MGYA00241898_ERZ501890 | MGnify/ENA primary metagenome ERZ501890 (study PRJEB25962, sample SAMEA2042216) | human gut metagenome | biome: human gut; feature: human-associated habitat; material: faeces... | reverse complement strand
GCAAAGAGTATACAAAGTCTGACTGGATTATGTGGATTGCAGCTATGTCTCCAGACCAAGATACTTTCGAACAGTTCATAAATCCTCTCTATAAATATATCAATGAAACGACTTCACGGGTACCCATCAGCGACTGGCATCACACAGATAGTGGGAAATGGGTTGGTTTTAGAGCTCGCTCGGTAATAGGAGGTTATTGGATGCAGGTATTGATGAACAAAGTCATGAATAATCAGTAATTTAAATCTAATTTATTATGAATTTAAAAAGTAACAAGAAAAGTAAGTTTTGGTGTATACCATACGTCATGCTTACATTATTAGCCTTTTTTTTAGGAAGCTGTGATGATGGAAAAGAAGTATCTCCTATTACAGGTAGTGGAGGAACTCCATTCAATCCTGCTTTTCCTATTCGTATTGATAGTATTTACCCTAAAGCAGGCTCTGCAGGGCAAAGAGTACTTATTTATGGAGAGAATTTTGGAAATAATCCTTCCCAATTGGAAGTTTATATTGGTGGTCAGAAAAGCTCGGTTGTAAATGTAAAGTCTACATATATGTATTGTCTTATGCCATCAAAAGCCTATGAAGGTGATATACAGGTTACGATAAAAGATGGAGAAAAAACATATACTTCTGAAAAATCTGATGTGAGATTTGAATATCAACGATTAAAAGTAGTAAGTACTTTACTTGGTGAGGTTAATCCACAAATTTCCGATAAAAAGAAAAATTTTGAAATAAAAGACGGGCCTTTTGATAATTGTGGCGGTGTTGCTAATCCTTGTTTTATGAAATGGGATCCTGAGTACCCTGAGTTGTTATATTTTGCTGAGGATACATCTGTTGACCCTGAAGGTGTTACAGGTTCTGGTATACGCTGTATTGATTTCGGACGGCAACAATTATATACTATTCTTCCTAGGAGTGAGTATGGAGGGTATGAGCGTGGGCGTTCTATTGATTTTTTTAAAGATAAGGACGGAGTGTATCATATGGTTGTGGCTAAATCACAAGCTAATGCAACTAATCCTGCGGTCTATATGTTTGATCGTGTTTCAGATACAACTAAACCATGTGGTTTTAAATGGTCAAATAGAAGAACAATTGTGAATTACAATGGTTGCGCATGTGCAGCAATCCATCCCCAAAACGGTGATTTATATTTTACTCATTTTCAGAAAGGTCACCTTTATAGAGTAAAAAAAGATATTCTTCAAGAATTTGTTGACGGAACCCGTACTACAGCTGTTTCACCTGGGACAGGGGCGGACTATATGTTTACCGTCCAAGATAAAGAATGGGAATTTAATATAATTATTCATCCAACAGGAAATTATGCTTACCTTATGGTTATTAACAAGCACTATATTCTTCGTTCTGATTATAATGGGGAGTCTTTTACTACTCCTTACGTGGTAGCAGGAAGCGCTAATCAAAATGGATATGTAGATGCTGTTGGGAATTTAGCTAAGTTCGATTCGGCATACCAAGGTGTATTTGTAAAGAATGATAATTATAAAGGTGAGATAGATGAATATGACTTTTATATTGCAGATAAACATAACCATGCTATCCGAATTTTAACTCCACTGGGACAAGTCTCAACATTTGCAGGTCGAGGAAGCGCTAGTTTAAATTCTAATCCTTGGGGGTATGTTAATGGGGATTTGAGAAAAGAAGCTCGTTTCGAACGTCCTAAAGCTATTGCATATGATGAAAAGACAGGAATAGTTTATGTAGGTGATGCTTATAATCACCGTATCCGTAAAATAGCTTTAGAAGAATTTAATGATTAACACACTAAAATATGAAAAAATTATTTGTCTTATGTACTATGTTGCTATGGGTGGCTATAAACGCCTTGGCACAGCAAAAGATTAGTGTCTCTGGTATTGTCACAGATGAGAATAAAGAACCGGTCATTGGTGCTAATGTTAGTGTAAAAGATGTCCCAGGGCTAGGAACAATCACAGATCTCAACGGACGATATGTAATTAAAGTGGAACCTTACAATCGCTTGGTATTTTCTTATATTGGTTATCAGTCACAAGAAGTTCTAATAAAAAATCAGTCAAAAGTAAATATAGTACTAAAAGAAGATGTTACCAATGCTATTGACGAAGTGGTTATTACTGGTACTGGAGCTCAGACAAAATTGACTCAGACAGGGGCTATTACAACAGTAAATGTAGATCATCTGAAAGCTAATCCGTCTTCTAGTATCGTAAATACATTAGCCGGTAATGTCGCTGGTGTTTTGGCAATGCAGACTTCCGGACAACCTGGTAAAAATGTATCTGAGTTTTGGATTCGTGGAATTTCGACTTTTGGTGCAAGTACTAGCGCGTATGTCTTGGTTGATGGCTTCGAACGCAGTATGGATGAAATCAATATAGAAGATATTGAATCCTTTTCAGTTTTAAAAGATGCTTCTGCCACTGCTATTTATGGATCAAAAGGCGCGAATGGGGTAGTATTGATTACAACTAAACACGGTAAAGCCGGTAAAATTAATATTACCGCAAAAGCAGAAACGACTTATAATATGCGTACGATCACTCCTGAATTTGAGAATGGGGTAAATTATGCAAATTTTTTAAATGAAGCACGTATTACTCGTAACTATGAACCCGTTTACCAGCCTGAAGAGTTGGATATTATCCGTCTTGGGTTAGATCCAGACCTCTATCCGAATGTGGACTGGATGGATTTACTATTAAAGGAGGGAGCGTGGCAACATCGGGTAAATCTGAATATGAATGGTGGTGGAAATACTGCACGCTATTTTGTATCTTTCAGTTATTTGGACGAACAGGGTATGTATAACACGGATAGCTCGTTAAAAGGAGATTATAACACGAACGCTGATTATCGCCGTTATAATTATCGCATGAACACAGATATTGATATTACAAAAAGTACACTTCTCAAGTTAGGAGTTTCCGGTTATTTATCCAAAAGAAATAGTCCGGGATTGGGAGATTCTGATGTATGGGGAGAACTTTTTGGATATACTCCAATAAGAACTCCGGTATTATATTCTAATGGCTATGTACCTGCCGTCGGTACGGGTAATAAGACTAACCCATGGGTAGCGGCTACCCAAACAGGTTTTAATGAGAATTGGAAAAATACTATTCAAACTAATGTAACATTGGAGCAGAAACTAGACTTCATTACTAAAAATCTGAAATTTGTAGGACGTTTTGGATATGACACATATAATGATAATACTATCAAACGTCATAAATGGCCGGAACAATGGCTTGCGGAACGAGCTCGCAATGAAGAGGGTGAATTAGTATTTAAAAAGATTTCCGGTGCAGGAAATATGGCACAGGAGAGTAGTTCAAGTGGAAATCGTCGTGAATTCTTAGATTTGACGTTAAATTGGAACAGAGCGTTTAAAGCACATCATCCTAGCGCGACATTGAAATATACCCAAGATGCTTTTGTTAAAACGGTTGCTTTGGGAGATGATTTAAAAGAGGGAGTGAGTAGACGAAATCAGGCTTTGGCAGGGCGCTTTGCTTATAATTATAACTATCGATATTTTGTTGACTTCAATTTTGGTTACAACGGTTCGGAAAATTTTGCGAAAGGACATCGTTTTGGCTTTTTTCCCGCATATTCTCTGGCATGGAATATTGCAGAAGAGAAAATAATAAAAAAGCATCTGAAATGGATGAATATGTTTAAGGTTCGTTATTCTTATGGTAAGGTCGGTAATGATAATGTAGGAACCCGTTTCCCATATCTTTATTCAATTGCCGATAACTATAAAGAAAATGATCAGACGAAATATTATGCAGGTTACAACTGGGCCACTTATGGAAGTAATAAATCTTATAATGGTTTACGCTATACAAAACTTGCTTCTAATGATATAACATGGGAAATAGCAACCAAAAGCGACCTTGGTATAGATATGGCTTTATTTAATGACAAATTCACAGCTACGATCGACTATTTTGATGAAAGTCGTAGTGGTATTTATATGGAGCGTGCATTCTTACCAGGAATGGTTGGTCTGGATGGCAATAAACCTTATGCTAATGTGGGTGAAGTAAATTCAAAAGGGTTTGATGGAAACTTTAGTTATAAACAAAAAATTAGTGATGTTAAGTTCACTGTACGTGGTAATATCACATATAGTAAGAATGAAATCATAGAACGCGATGAAGAGAACAATGTTTATGCTTATCAAATGAAAAAAGGGTATCGGGTTAATCAAAATAGAGGCTTGATAGCTTTAGGATTATTTAAGGACTATGATGACATTCGTAACAGTCCTACACAGAAATATGGTCCTGTAATGCCCGGTGATATTAAATATAAAGATGTAAATGGTGATGGTGTTGTCAATGATGGCGATATCGTAGCTATTGGTTCAACTAGTAAACCAAATCTAATTTATGGTTTAGGTCTTTCTGCTACCTGGAAGGGATTGGATGTAAGCTTACATTTCCAAGGTGCCGGTAAATCTCAGTTCTTTACTTATGGCAAATGTATATGGGCTTTTACAGAAGGACAATGGGGTAATATTCTTAAAGGAACGCTGGATAATCGTTGGGTGGATGCGGAGACTGCACAAAAGCTTGGCATCCCTGCTAATGAGAATCCGAATGCATCATACCCTCGTTTGAGTTATACGGATAATGGTAATGGTAATACAACGATCTATGAATATAAAAATAATTACCGTAATTCGACATATTGGTTGCGTAATGGTTCATATGTCCGTCTGAAAACGATTGATGTCGGTTATACTCTTCCGAAGAAGATCGTGAATAAGATACATTTTAATAATGTACGTATTTTCATGACAGGAACTAATTTACTGACATGGTCCAGTTTTAAACTTTGGGATCCTGAAATGGGGGCTTCACGTGGTGAGCAATATCCATTAGCTAAGTCTATAACACTCGGTTTAAGCGTTAACTTATAAAATTCAGAACAATAAAATGAAAAAATATATATTATTGATAATTATAATCGGTTTCGGGACTACATCATGTTCTGACTATTTGGATTCAGAATACATTTTTAAAGATCGTGAATCTTTGGAGAAGATATTTACAGATTATGATAAGACCGAACAGTGGTTGGCACGTGCATATTCATTCCTTACCGGGCAATGCTGCGATGTAGGCAGTAAACGCAATACTCCGTTTGTGTTTGACGACTGTATGTACTATGGTGATGATGATGTTACCATAGACGCATCCAAAGGTGGAAACATGTCATATAATAAGTTTCATGAAGGAGGGTATGATGAAGGTGCTTTCCAGGATACTTGGGATCGCTGTTATAATGGTATTCGTCAGGCTACGATTTTCATGCAGAATGTGGATATGAACGATAAATATAAACCTGAAGAGATTGTTGATCTTAAAGCGCAAGCGCGTTTTGTTAGAGCTTATTTTTATTGGATTCTTCTTCGTAAATATGGGCCGATACCTCTAGTTCCGGAAAATGGTTTTAACTACAATGACTCTTATGATGATGTCGCTACACCACGCAGTTCTTATGATGTTTGTGCCAATTATATTGCAAGTGAAATGGTAATAGCAGCTAAAGATTTGCCATTGACGAGAGAGCAACTTAGTATAAACCGTCCGACGCGGGGAGCGGCTTTGGCTACCCGTGCATTAGCTCTATTGTATGCTGCCAGTCCGTTAACGAATGGTAATAATGATGAATATGCACAACAATTGCTGGATGATAAAGGTAATCGTTTGCTTTCTCCTGAATATGATGAAAGTAAATGGGCAAAAGCAGCTGCTGCCTGCAAAGATGTAATGGAATTGAATGTATATAAGCTTTATACCACAGGTATCAATACCGTGAATACAGGTGCTTTTCCGGCAACTATAGCGCCTCCACATCACGATGTATATTCAAATGAAGATTTTCCGAATGGATGGGCGAATATTGATCCATACGAATCATATCGTGCATTGTTTAATGGAACTGTGTCATCAGTAGATAATCCTGAACTGATTTTTACTAGAGGGCAGAACATCGGTGGTGAACGCATTAAGGATATGGTAATTCACCAACTGCCTTCCGTTGCTAAAGGATGGAATACCCATGGAATGACTCAAAAACAAGTAGATGCTTATTATATGAATACTGGAGACGATTGTCCTGGAATGAATTCTCAGTACGCAGGATACCAAGCATATAAGGATCGTGTAGACAATCGCCCGCGACCAGTCGGCTATACTTCAAACGCACAGGACTATAAACCGCTTTCTGCAAATGTTTCTTTGCAATATGCAAATCGGGAACCACGTTTTTATGCTTCTGTTGCTTTTAACGGTGCCAGATGGTATTTAGGAAATGAATCTCAGCAAGCAAATCAGAATAAACAAGTATTCTACTATCGAGGTGGAGGTAATGGTTATTCCAATAATATGTTTTGGCTGCGTACAGGTATTGGAGTGATGAAATACGTGAACCCAAGCGATACTTATGAAAATAGCGACGGAGCCAAAATTATTGATAAAGATGAACCAGCTATTCGTTATGCCGATATTCTGTTGATGTATGCAGAGGCATTAAACGAATTGACTACATCTTATGAGGTTTCCTCATGGGACGGAATTAAAGCTTATACCATTAACCGTGATCCGGAAGAAATGAGAAAAGGAATAAAACCTGTGCGTATGCGTGCCGGTGTACCGGATTATGATACTCCTATATATGATAACCCTGCAAAATTCCGTATTAAACTGAAACGTGAACGACAGATTGAGCTCTTTGCTGAAGGGAAACGTTACTATGATCTTCGTCGTTGGAAAGATGCAGAATTGGAAGAGTCAGTGCCTGTTTATGGTTGTTATACTTTTATGACTGAAAGTCAGAAAGATCTTTTCCATACACCGGTACCCATATCTAATCTTTCAGCAACTTTTTCATCCAAAATGTATTTCTGGCCTATAAAACATGATGAATTGAAACGCAACAAACGTTTAACTCAGAATCCTGGTTGGACTTATAATGATTAATTAAAAAAGAAAAGATATGAAAAAGATATATACTTATTTGATGATGCTAACTGTTAGCGCATTAATTATCTCCTGTAATGAAGAGTGGAGTGGTGAACAATATGAACATTATATTTCTTTTAAAGCTCCAATAAACAGTGATGGGGTATCACGAATTAACGTACGCTATAAGGCGAACGAAGCAACTACTTATCAGGTGCCTTTGATAGTTAGCGGTACGACTTTAAATGATAAAAACTATACAGTACGTATTGGTTTGGACCCAGATACTTTAGTGGTTCTTAATAAAGAACGTTATAGTACGCGTATAGATCTTTATTATCAGGTATTACCAGCTACTTTCTATTCATTGCCGGAGACCGTTGAAATAAAAGCAGGGGAGAATACAGCACTTTTACCTATAGATTTTAAGTTGAATAATATTGATTTGTCAGAGAAATGGGTGCTGCCTTTAACTGTTGAAGAATCTTCAGATGGTAGCTATACCCCTAATTATCGTAAGCATTATCGCAAAGCATTACTCCGTGTTATGCCTTTTAATGATTATTCGGGCAATTATAGTGCAGTAAATTATAAGTGTTATATCAAAGGAGCGGAAAGTGAGGCCCCATTTGTCAAAAACTATGTAATGACTTATGTGGTGGACGATCAAAGCCTTTTTTTCTATGCTGGCATTATTGATGAAACCCGTGTCGATAGGAAAGGATATAGGATTCTTGCTAAATTTATAAATAATGATAATGGAGAAATCGGCAATGTGGAATTATCTCCTGCAGATTCTGACAATAAAATGAAATTTCAAATAGGTAAAGATGACTATGGGAAAGAGGTAACCCCTACCTATAGTGTAACTGAAACAATGGATCCTATTCGTCCTTATTTGAAACGTAAGACTATAATCATTAGAAATATTAATTACACTTATGTTGACTATACTACAATTCCGGGGGTAGAAACCGAATATCATGTAATAGGTTCTTTGGCTTTAGAGCGTCAGATCAATACTCAAATACCAGATGAAGATCAAGCTATTGACTGGGAGGCTGGGAATTAAATAGTTTTGTCTATTGATTAATATTGGATAAATTATCAAATATAAGAGATAGAGAAGAACATATGACCGGAGTTCTTCTCTATCTTTATTCTTTTGTGAAAGAAAATCGATTATTTATTAGATATTGCTTTTTATTGGTCAGAATTTTGCCTTTTTTCTATGATATCTTCCTTATTTTTGTTTGGAAGCAATGAGAATGGTGTTAATTAAATCGGAATAATTATGAATATAAAAAAACATTTACCTTGGTTGGGGGCTTTACTCCCTATTATTAATGCACAAGCGGATACGAATCCCAATGTAGTTATCATTTATATCGACGACATGGGTATAGGTGATATTGGCTGTTATGGAGGAAAATTTGTAGCGACGCCCAATATTGATAAACTGGCACAGGACGGATTATTGTTTAATCAATATTATTCTTCCGCACCGGTTAGTTCACCCTCCCGTTGTGGATTAACAACAGGACTTTTCCCTATTGAAGTAGGAATTAATACTTTCCTTAACGACAAGGCAAGTAATAAGAGGTGCGAGCAGCGTAATTATCTGGACGACAAACTTCCTTCTATGGCACGTGCTTTTCAGAATGCAGGATATGCTACCGGACACATTGGTAAATGGCACATGGGAGGTGGACGTGATGTGCACAATGCCCCTTCTATCAAGAACTATGGGTTTGATGAATATCTTTCTACTTATGAAAGCCCCGATCCGGACCCTGCGATAACAGCTTCTAAGTGGATATGGTGTGATAATGACAGTATAAAACGTTGGAAACGCACAGAATATTTTGTAGATAAGAGTATTGACTTTATTAAACGTCATAAAGATAGTCCATTCTTTCTCAATCTTTGGCCGGATGATATGCATACACCATGGGTACCGGAGTTTAAGCAAAAAGAAAGAAAAAGCTGGGAGACAAAAGAGGCGTTTTCGCCTGTGCTTGGAGAGATGGACAAACAAATCGGTCGTTTTATTAAGGCACTGGATGATATGGGATTATCCGAAAATACGATTATCATCTTTACCAGTGATAATGGACCTGCACCCAGTTTCAAGGCTGTTCGCTCCGCTTATTTGAGAGGTACCAAGAATAGCCTTTACGAAGGAGGTATCCGTATGCCGTTTATTGTCAAATATCCTAAGAAGATTAAACCCGGTCGGGTGAATAATTCTTCAGTGCTATGTGCGGTGGATTTATATCCTACTTTATGTTCCGTGGCCGGGATTAAAACTGAGAAGAACTATAAAGGTGATGGACAGAATTATGCAAAAGTTTTGCTCGGGAAGTCGGAGGCAAAACGAAAAACGGATTTAATGTGGGACTTTGGTCGAAATAAGCATTTTGGTTTTCCCGGCAATCCTTACGATAGAAGTCCGCATCTGGCAATCCGTAGCGGCAAGTGGAAGCTGTTGGTGAACGGAGACGGAAGCGATGCACAACTATATGATATGGAGCTGGATAAATTCGAGAAGAATAACATAGCTGGCGAACATCCGGAATTAGTTGCAAAACTAAGCAAGAAAGTATGCGAATGGTACGCCCAAAACAAAGATAAAGGATTGCAAACAGACCTCTAATTAAAAAAAACATGAATTCAAAAGCTTTTCTTTTGCCGGCAGCACTGATGATAGCCGGCAATTCCGTTGCAAACGCAAAAGGGAAAAAAACTGATAAAAGACCCAATATACTGGTGATTCTTGCAGATGACCTTGGCTATTCTGATTTAGGATGTTATGGCAGTGAAATCCATACACCTAACCTTGATAAACTGGCACAACAAGGAGTACGCTTCAACCATTTTTATAATGCGAGTCGTAGTTGTCCCACCCGTGCTTCTTTGCTGACCGGACTGTATCAGCATCAGGCAGGAATCGGACGAATGACTTTTGATGACAACCTGCCCGGGTATCGTGGCACACTTTCACGTAATGCGGTTACGATAGCCGAAGTGCTGAAAGAATCTGGTTACACTACCAGTATGATCGGAAAATGGCATGTTGCTGAAACTCCATTGCGTAAAGATCAGCGTGAATGGCTGGCACATCATGTTTACCATGACACCTATTCGGATTTATGTCACTATCCGGTAAACCGTGGCTTCGATTCTCATTACGGAACTATTTATGGAGTAGTAGATTACTTTGACCCGTTCAGCCTAGTTGAAGGAGAAGTACCTGTAAAAGAAGTACCGGAAGGATACTATATCACTCAAGCACTTTCGGATCGTGCCGCAGAAGAAGTAACGGAATATGCCAAGGATGATAAGCCGTTCTTCATGTATTTGGCTTATACCGCTCCACACTGGCCGCTCCACGCCTTGCCGGAGGATATTGAAAAGTATAAGGATACGTACAAAGTCGGTTGGGAAGCTATACGCAATGCCCGTTACGAGCGTCAGAAGCAACTGGGAATATTTCCGGGAATGGACGATTTTTTGTCCGAACGTCAGTTTAAAGACAGATGGGAGGACAATGCTCATGCGGAATGGGATGCCCGTGCGATGGCTGTGCACGCTGCAATGATCGATCGTATGGATCAGGGAATCGGACAGGTTATTGACGCATTGGAGAAGACCGGCCAGTTGGATAATACACTGATTCTTTTCCTCTCAGACAATGGTTGCAGTAATGAGAACTGTCAGAATTACTCTCCGGGAGAGAATGACCGTCCGGACATGACCCGTAAGGGAGAAAAGATGGTATATCCCCATAATAAAGAGGTATTACCCGGACCGCAAACGACCTATGCTTCATTGGGTGCCCGTTGGGCGAATGTGGCAAACACACCTTTCCGCTTTTGGAAAGCCAAATCCTATGAAGGAGGAATCTGCACACCGATGATTGCGCACTGGCCGAAAGGAATTAAAAAGAATGTAGGCGGTATGACACCGGAGATAGGTCATGTGATGGACATCATGGCTACTTGTATAGACATGGCTGGAGCAACTTATCCTGCTAAATACAAAGGAAACGATATCATTCCTATGGCAGGCAAGAGTTTGCTTCCTATTTTCAAAACCGGTCATCGTGAAGGACATGATTATCTGGGCTTCGAGCATTTCAATGAGCGTGCATTCCTTGCCAAAGACGGTTGGAAACTCGTGCGTCCGGGCGAGAATGCCAAATGGGAACTCTACAACTTGAATGAAGACCGGAGCGAACAACATAATCTAGCTGATAAATATCCGGAGAAGAAGAACGAAATGGTGAAAGCGTACGAGGAATGGGCGAAACGCTGCATGGTAGAACCCTATCCGGGACAAAAAAAGAAATAAGAGCATTATGGTAAGAACCAACTTCTTAATGACTGCCCCTTTATTGATGGCATCATTTTGTTCCGCACAGGAGAAACCGAATGTCGTACTGATTCTGGTAGATGATATGGGTTATTCCGATATCGGTTGTTATGGTGGCGAAATACTTACTCCCAATATTGATGCGTTGGCGTCTAAAGGTGTACGTTTTACTCAGTTTTATAATACTTCCCGTTCTTGTCCGGCACGTGCAAGTCTGATGACAGGCTTGTACCAGCACCAGGCAGGTATTGGGCAGATGTCCGAAGACCCTTTTGCGAATCCTGACCAGAAGAGTCCTAATGATTGGGGAGTACAAGGGTATAAAGGCTATCTGAACAGGAACTGTGTCACAATAGCCGAAGTGCTGAAAGAAGACGGTTACCATACTTATATGGCAGGTAAATGGCATCTGGGAATGCATGGAGAAGAAAAATGGCCTTTACAGCGGGGCTTTGAACGTTTCTATGGTATTCTTTCGGGGGCATGCAGCTATCTTCGTCCATCGGGAGGACGTGGGCTGACGCTGGATAACACCAAACTTCCGGCTCCGGATGCGCCTTATTATACGACGGATGCTTTTGCTGATTATGCTATCCAGTTTGTGGATGAACAAAAGGATGACCGCCCTTTCTTTCTCTATTTGGCTTTCAATGCTCCTCATTGGCCGCTACATGCGAAAGAGAAAGATATACAGAAATTTACAAAGATATATCGTAAGAAAGGTTGGGATGAAATTCGGGAAGCACGGCGTAAACGGATGGCAAAGATGGGGATTATTGATTCAAATACAGACTTTGCCGAATGGGAAAACCGGAAATGGGACGAACTGACAGAACAGGAAAAGGACCAAGTCGCTTATCGGATGGCTGTATATGCAGCTCAGGTGCATTGTGTAGATTACAATATCGGCAAACTGATTGATTGCTTAAAGAAGAATCATAAAATGGACAATACTCTTATTTTGTTCATGTCCGACAATGGTGCTTGTGCCGAACCTTATGAAGAGCTGGGAGGAGGAAAGGTGGAGGAAGTGAATAATCCGGCTTCGAGTTTTGCGCCGACTTATGGCAGGGCGTGGGCGCAGGTTTCTAATACTCCTTTCCGAAAATATAAATGCCGTGCTTATGAAGGTGGCATTTCTACTCCTCTTATTCTGTCGTGGAAAGGAGCATTAGGGAATAAGAAAGGTAAGTGGTGTCGTGTTCCCGGATATTTGCCGGACATCATGCCGACTATTTTAGAAGCAACCGGAGCTAAATATCCGGAGACTTATCATGGAGGAAATAAAATTTATCCGTTGGTCGGCAGCAGTCTTTTTCCTGCTGTCCATAAGAAAACGGACTCCTTGCATGAATATATGTATTGGGAGCATCAGAACAACAGAGCGATCCGCTGGAGAGATTGGAAGGCTATCCGTGATGAAAAAGGCAAGGAATGGGAACTGTATGATGTCGTAAAAGATCGGACAGAACGCTTTAATGTGGCAGAACAGCATCCGGAAGTATTGACAAGATTGGTTACGGAATGGGAGCGTTGGGCGCATGCAAACTTTGTTTTACCGAAACATCCGAAAAAATAAAAGAAGGACAGATAATGAATAAACTGATCTTGGGGGCGTCTATGGTAGTAAGTGCAACTACATTGTCGTTTGCACAGCAGGTAGAACGCCCTAATATCGTTATTGTACTTGCTGACGATTTGGGATGGGGAGATGTCGGATTTCATGGCAGCGAGATAAAAACTCCTTGTCTGAACGCTTTGGCAGCAGAAGGAGTTGTACTGGATCGGTTCTATACAGCTCCTATCAGTACGCCCACTCGTGCCGGACTTATGACAGGGCGTTATCCCAATAGATTTGGCATACGTACAACCGTTATTCCGCCTTGGCGTGAAGACGGATTGGATGAAAATGAAGAAACTCTGGCCGATATGTTGGCACGTAACGGATATAGTAACAGAGCCATTATCGGCAAATGGCATTTGGGACATACCCGGAAGGTACATTACCCGATAAATAGAGGCTTTTCCCACTTTTACGGGCATCTGAATGGTGCAATTGATTATTTCGATCATATGCGTGAAGGAGAATTGGATTGGCACAATGACTGGGAGACTTGTTATGATAAAGGATATTCTACTGAATTGATTACCCAAGAAGCTGTCAGATGCATCAATACTTATGAGAAAGAAGGTCCGTTCTTGTTGTATGTAGCTTATAATGCCCCTCATACACCGTTGCAAGCGCAGGAAAAAGATATAGAACTTTATTGTGATGACTTTGGTAGTCTGACACCGAAAGAGCAGAAGAGAGTAACGTATCAGGCAATGGTGTCCTGTATGGATAGAGGAATTGGTACGATTGTGGATGCTTTGAAGAAAAAAGGGATAATGGATAATACATTTTTGATCTTTTTTAGTGATAATGGTCCCGCCGGTGTACCGGGATCGTCATCCGGCAAACTACGGGGCAGGAAGTTTGACGAATGGGACGGAGGTGTGCGTGTGCCGGCTGTCTTTTATTGGAAAAGGGCGGAAAGTAACTATAAGAATCTGAGTTCTCAAGTGACTGGATTTGTAGATATTGTTCCGACATTGAAAGAGTTAGTAGGAGATAAGAATCGTCCGGAACGTGCGTATGACGGAATCAGTATACTTCCGTTGTTAATAGGTAGTACCAGTTGTATTGACCGTAATTTCTATTTGGGATGTAGAGCTGTTGTGAACAAAGACTATAAATTGATCAGAAAAGGGCGTAAGCCGGGATTGAATTTGCCACAAGACTTTCTGGTAGACTATCAAACAGACCCTTATGAGAAAAAGAATGCTTCTAATGGAAATGAACAGATTGTGAGATCTTTGTATCAGGTTGCTCTGAAATATGATACCATTACTCCTTGTTTACCCGAGATTCCTTATGGTAAAGGACGTGAGGGGTTTAAAGCACCTGTGGAGTGGAAAGTAACACGCTGAATGAATCGGGCCGAGGCATTCCGAAATGCAGGGTATGTGTTATTAATTCGAGAGACTACTCAATTATAAGACAGCCTCTTTATTATATTTACATATCTTTCAATCCCAGAACTTGTGTCTCAATATCATATTTAGACATTTCTTTTTGTTTTAAATGTTCCACTTTCTCCATGAAAACAGTATGACTATAGTTGTTCTCAGGAACTCGTTTAACTTCAGCAATAAGAGCTTTCTTACCACTGGATTTAAGGGCAACAATATCTATTTCATAAGAATTTATTCGTTGTTTGCCAATAGAACTTTTTGTTTCCCACCAAGAGCCTATTTCCTTAAAACCTCCGGTCTCTGTCAATTTCTGTTTGAAGTATTTCTCTAGCACCTTACCCGAATAGGTCGGATAATCAGCTTTTGCTAATTGTCTCAGATCATCAAAATTCTGTAATTCAATATAAGAGCGATTCTGCTCAATATATTTAAACCAGAAATTCAAGAAATTATCGCCAATAACATATCGTACATTTTTCTTAGTTCCGGGTTTTGCAAAAATAGGACGCTCCCGGGTTATTAAATTGTATACATTCTCCAGTTTGCTTAAATAACCTCCGATAGCTGTACCGCCCAATGCCGATTCTATCTCGCCTTGCGTATAATGCCCGTTGGCGATTTCTGACAAAATGGAAAAATAGGTACCATAGTTTTTTCCAAACTCAGTTATCAACAAATTACGTCCTTCATCTATAAACAAGGAGTTTTCCGAAAAGACAAAGTCATACATCTTATCTATAGTAAGCGCTTGGTTATCACAAAACAACTCTACATATTTAGGGATTCCTCCTGTCAATGTGTATAAAGCTAATAAGTCATCATTACTATATCCGGAAGCGAGATCCTCCATTATTTGTTTCAGGACACCGATCTTAAAAGCACGCAGACATAAAATATTGTCAGCACGCCCAAATAGGGGTTCATTATGATCTGTGAATATTTTCTGCATTAAGGAGTACACAGAACCACTGATGACCAAATTTATTTTAGTTTCTTGTTTATACTCATCCCAAAGATTCTGCATATCACTAAAGACGTCAGGTCGGATATTATAAAACTCTTGAAATTCATCTATGACGATATTAAAAGCACGTGTTTTACCAACTTCAAAAAGATATTGCATCAGATTGGTAAAAGTAGGTATTCCTTCAGGAACGAATATGGATAGAGTTTCACGTGCTATCTTTACAAAATCAGTAACTAATATGCTTTCAGCTTTTCTTCCAATGAATAAATAAACTGTAGGTGTTCCTTTCAAAGCCTCTTTTATGAGACTGGTTTTACCAATGCGTCTACGTCCTGTGACCACAATCATTCTGGAGTTTTGAGTGAATGCAAGCTCTTGCACACGTTTTAATTCCGCAACTTCTTTTTCTCTATTATAGAATTTCATAATGATGATTTGTTTTCTCAACGGCCATTGACTCAACCGCTGTTGCGAAAATACAAAATAAATTGAGAACAATCAATTTTAGCATGCAAATTATGAATGTTTCATCCTATATTATAATTCTTTAAGTAATGCAGATTAAGTTTCTAATTCCGTTATAACATATCTTTCTATATGTCCAAACATTTTTATAACATGGGGGTATATGAATCGGGCTAGAGGAGATAATGCAAATTTGTTGACATAGCACTATTGATAAATAGCATAAAGATTGAGTTAGAACAACACAAATACAATATATCACCGAGTTAAACCGTTGATAATATGTCGTTTACAACCTTGTTATACGGTTTGGACAGGACCCGGAGAACCAATTATGCACGGATGACTTCGCCGGT